>Ga0209786_1000224_pt1 | contig 23245 bp, 24 predicted proteins | sample WorMetilvaeELBA2_FD_187405 | JGI IMG/M metagenome (GOLD analysis project Ga0209786, IMG submission 187405) | Marine gutless worms symbiont microbial communities from Max Planck institute for Marine Microbiology, Germany - Olavius ilvae ELBA.2... ...
CGAGCTCTCAAACAATTATGCGATGTCATGAATCAGGAGTCATACGTCTACCCCGGCACCCGAATGAAATTGGTATTTGCCGCGCAATAAGTTGCAATTGAAATTACGCGAGGTCAGGAGCCCTGAAATTTGGCTCTCGAGGTTTTTGGGGGAATTGGGAATAAGTCCTATATGACTTATAGGTCTTATAGGTAATATAGGTCCTATATGACTTATAGGCCCTATAGGAATTATAGGTCCTATATGACTTATTGGTCCTATAGGATTTTTATAGGTCCTATATGACTTATAGGACCTATACCACTTATAGGACTTATTGGACCTATACTTAAACCTCCGGATCGACCAGTCCCAGCTGGATTGCAAAATGAACCAATTTGACCGATGTACCGACCTCGAGCTTGTCCATAATCTTGACCCGGTGGGATTTGATGGTGCTGATACTGACACACAGCATGTCGGCGACCTGACGCGTGGAATGCCCTTCGGCAATCAATTGAAATACTTCTCTTTCCCGGTTGGAAAGCAGTTTGTAGCGCTCGGCCTGGGAAGAAACCTTGCGCGGCGAACGATAGGACTCCACCAGGACTTTGGAAATCGAGGGGCTTAAATAAGTCTCGTCTTTCATGGCGGCGTGGATGCCGCGGATGATATCCCGGCCGCTGGAATCCTTGAGCAGATAACCGGAAACCCCGGCTTCGAGCAGTTCGTGGATATAATGCTCATGGGAATACATGGAAAGAATCAAAATTTTGGTTTTGGGCAAATGTTTGCGAATCCGTTTGGCGGCCTCGATACCGTTCATCCGGGGCATGGCGATATCCATGACAACGACATCCGGCTTCAATTCTTTGGCCAGATCGATGGCCTTGCGGCCGTTGACGGCCTCACCGACTACTTTGATATCCGCCTGCTCTTCCAGCAGGCGGGTCAGCCCCTGGCGGACAATCGTATGGTCGTCGACCACCATGACCTTAATATCGCTACGCATGGGTAGATTCCTCGGAATAGGGGACTTCGATTCTGATGCGGGTTCCCAGACCCGGCAGGCTGCGCAGTTGAAATGCACCGCCCAGCAAATATGCCCGTTCCCGCATGCCGATGATGCCCAGGCTGCGTTTGTCCTGGCCCACAATCCGGGTGTCGAAACCGGTTCCGTCATCTTCGGCCTGAAAGATGATCCGGGGATAGCTTTTAATAATCGACAGAACGAATTTTTCGGCACCGGAATGTTTGAGGACATTGGTGAGAGCTTCCTGGCTGAATCGGTAAAAAGCGGTTTCCATGTCCGGCTCCAAGCGCTGGTCGAAGCCCACCATGTTAAATTCAATATCCAGCGAGGAGTGATTTTCAATTTCTTTAAAATACAAATCCAAGGCCGGTTCCAATCCCAGATCGATCAGCAGCGTGGGATGCAGGTGATAGGAAAGCCGTCTGATCTCGGATGAGGTGCGCTTGATCATTTTTCGGATCTCACCGATCTCTTGCTTGAGACGGGTTTCATCCGGCGAGCGATTTTCCTGCAAACGGTCCAATCCCAACTTAATGGCGGTCAGGGACTGGCCGGCTTCATCATGCAGCTCGCGGGCAATCCGGCGGCGCTCTTCCTCCTGGCTCTGAAAGAGCTTTTCCGTAAGTTGACTCAATTCTTTGCGATGCTGGCGAATGGTGGCCATGAGTTTGGTATTTTCAATAGCACCCCCCAGAAAATTTCCCAGCGAACCGATTAGATGGATTTCATGGCGGCTGAGGACCCGTGATTTGGAGATATCGAGTCCAAAGAAGCCGACGCCCCGGCCTTTGAAGGTGATCAAATAACAGCAAAGCCAAGGTACTTTCTTGGCGTTGTGCGTGCGGTATCTGACCTGAAAGGACGGAAATGTCGGCATGGGGGCCAGATATGTTTCCGCCTCAAGCAAATGCTGCTGCAATAGCTGATCTTTAAAAATGACCTGATCATTTTGGGTTTCCGATGGATTGGGCAGTCCGGATTTGGCCTGGAGGACGGCTTTGGTGGCCTTGGGATCGATCAGGAAGATCGCGCCCCGCTTCAGCCGCAGAACATTAAGCACATTTTCCAGGGTAAATTTCAGGAGCTGCTCAAGCTCGGTGACATCGTTTAAGGCCACCGCCAGGCTGTTTAGGATGGAAAGCTCGCGGTTCCGCTCGCTGATTTCTTCTTCGGTTTGTTTGCGGCGCGTTATGTCCTTGATAATCCCCTCATACTCGACATCGCCGGTTTTGGCGTTTTCATAACGCCGGCTGGAAATCAGCACATGGATCGGAGAACCGTCCTGGCGCTGGAATTCGACTTCGTAGTCTTTGACATAGCCCTCACGGTTGATCAAATCGACAAACTTAAACCGATCCCGGGCATTGCGGTAGAATCTTTCCGCCGATCCGATATTCAGCAAATCCGCTTTGGAGCGGTATCCCAGCATGTCGACCCCGGCCTGGTTGACATCCAGGATGCTGCCCTGCAGATTGGAGGTATAAATCATGTCATGGCTACCTTCAAAAATCCGGCGGAATTTTTTTTCGCGTTTGGAAATTTCCTCCTGCAGCCGTTTTAGTTCGGTAATGTCCTTAAAAATTTCGAGTCCTCCGGCGATCTTGCCGGAATGGTCATAGAATACGGAGGTGGAGCAGATGATCGGCACATGATCGCCGTCAATGTTGGTAATGGTATACTCGCGGTTATGGATGTTGCATCCCTCGGCGCTGGCACGTTTCAGCGCGCAGTCCGTCTCACAGACCGAGTTTTTAAACACATCCTTGCAGTACATGCCGACGGCATCTCGGGCGGCAAAGCCGGTGATTTTTTCGGCCGCCGGATTGAAATAGGTGATGCGCCACTCGTGATCAGTTGTAAAGAGCCCGTCCGGGATCCGCTTCAATATTTCGACAAAGCTTTCTTCTTTTTGGTAAATTCGCTCCAGCGCTTTGGTATTGTACTTGTGAAGCTGCTCCGCTAAAAAGTAATTCCAGCCTTTGGGATGACGTTCACCCTGTTTTTTGAAATAGGAGCAGGTCAGACAGTCGGTCAGCTTCTGAAAAAAATCCGCTTCAGTGTTACTGGCGCATTGGGTCCGGGGTATCAGCCAGCAGGCCGTGGGCGGCTTGCCGTGGGCCGAACAGAGCACATTGGCGCACGACAGGAGTTGCCAGCAGCTCTGCTTTTCCGCGGAACCCGGGGACTCAGGTGTCAGCTTGGTTAGATGATTTTTTAGCAACGAACTCACAGTAGTGATCTCCCTTCGCGCGGCACAGCGGCTCTTCGGCGGTAAAATCGTAGCATCCATCGGGATAGGCGGCTCCGTAGATCAGATCCATGAAAGCCGCTGCGACACCGCGCAGCATATAACATTTGCCCGAGTCGGTGACACCGTAGCGTTCCAGGTAGCCGGATGCTTCATAGGAATCACTCACCCGTAAACGCAGTTTTTTTTGGGGTTCAATATCGACAACCCGCAGATCTCCCCAGCCAAACGCCACGGCGACTGCTGCAAAACCGGATATTTGATCCTCTTTTTGTTCGATCATGGGTTTGACGATTTCCTCCCACTCCCAGGAGTTGCGGATCCCCTGAAAAGTGGCATAGCCGCATTCCTGGGCAGCTTCGATCAGAAGGGTTTTCGCCTTGCTGTTTTTGCCCAGCTTTTGCTCAAAATCAAAACTCAGTGAATTGTAATACTGGACGGGAAAAAAGGACAGGTAGACGCCGAATAAGGGAATGATGCCCTTGGATTCCCTTATCTGGCTGCCCTCCATGACCGCGTGAATTATTTTGGTGCCGTCGATCGCCAATCAGGCCTCCTTAATGTGGAATACACACACCTCGGCGCGCATCATTTTGCAGTGTTTTTCCTCAACCGCGTAAAATCCGAGGGGCCGGTTGTAGATCGCTGCCAGGGCCCCGGCGGTCCAGCCCCGGGTAAAATGGCAGCCCGGCGTGTCCCGTTTACCGTGTTTGGCAAGCCAACCGGTGACATGGTGGCTGGAGGGACTTTCAAAATACCCCCCGCCCGGTCGAATGCGTTTAAAATGAATAACACCGAGTCCGCAGTTTTGAAATAAAATTCCCGCCATTTCCAGTTTGGATTTAATGGTTTTGATCTGGGGGTACTGTTGAAAAAGATCCTGAAAACTCATATAACTGGCTTCTTCGACGGACTGGAATAAAAGCCTTTCAGCATCGCGGCCCAGGTTGTCTTCGATGGTTTTCTGGAGATTGATGTTGTAATGGTGACAGTGCATTGCCACGGGCTGCCCCGATAAAATTACCTTGTGACCCTCCCGGGCCAGTTCACTTTTCCAGTCAAATGATACCATTGGCTGCCTCATCTCAGTATTGATAAATCCGAAATCCGGAGGCGCAGGGCCAGCTCAGGGTAAAACCGCCGGAAAGCGAGAGAACACCGGAAAGATGGAGTGTCAGGCTGGCCTCAGATTGCGGTGCAGCCCTGGAAGACCATGCCGGATCCAAGATACACCGGCCGTTCTCAAGATACACCGGCCGTTCTGAACCGGGTCGGAGATCGGATCATAGCACACGCCCGGCACGAATGGAATCTAAAATTCAATACCAACGCGGTCCGCGTTGATAATTGACACGAACGTCCCTTGCGCTTATCTTTCACTTTCACTATAGAATCAAACTACACCTGCCCGACAGCTTAAGGAACGGTAAATGACTCATCAGCCCGAAAATCAGGAAACACCGAAAGCCCGACTCGTGCTGCTGTCGGGATTTCTCGGCGCCGGCAAAACGACCCTGCTGAAACGAATGATATCCTGGGAACACGATCTTTCAGAAACCGTCATCATCGTCAATGAGTTTGGCGATGTCGGTATCGACGGCGCATTGCTCAAAGATAGCGGGACGGATGTCATCGAGCTTAGCAGCGGCTGCATCTGCTGCACGCTGAGCGCTGATTTACATCAGTCCCTGACCGATATTTGGAACCGTTTTCACCCCCGCCGGATTTTACTCGAATCCTCCGGTGTGGCCGATCCCACAGCGATAATTGGACTGCTGGACACGCCCGATCTGGCCGGATGCATGTCGCTGGACAAAGTCATTACCGTTATGGACGCCGATTTTTGGGAAGCCCGGGAAATGTGGGGCTATCTTTTTTACCACCAGCTCGAAGCGGCACACCTGATTCTACTCAACAAAATCGATCTGATTGCCAAGGACAAAATCCCGGCCTACTTAAAAGAGATGCACGAACTCCTTCCGCAGGCCCGGGTGGTCCCAACCATTCAATGCGGTATCGACCCTGCAACCCTCTGGGCTGCCGCCAAGCCCCGGACGGTCGGGTTAAAGCCGATTGACGCCTATCGTCCCCTGAAACGGGTTGATCCGGTCCCGCCCGATGACCCTGGAATCGATCCGGCCGCCGCTGCAGACCACCCGGCACACCCGCCCGAATCCGTGTCGGCCGGCAACTTCGTCACCTTTGCACTTCAGGAAAGTGGAGCGCTGGATGAGAGGTGCTTCAATCAAATAATGGGTCAGCTGCCCTGGGAAGTATTCCGCATAAAAGGGCCGGTTCGATTCAGCGACCGCACGGTCATGATTAATTACGTGGGCGGCAAGTTGGAAACCCTGCCGTGGGACAGCGCGAGTTCTACCCAGCTGGTTTTTATCGGCTGGGATGTCGATGGAGACCATATCCTGGCGCAGTTCCGGCAATGTATGGTCGATGGCGTCTAGTCTATCAGAACCATACTGTACCAGGCCGGCAGCAGTTGGCCGGCGGGATCGAGTTCGACCTTGAATCCAAGAGGGGCTACCGTTTTACCGATATCGATGCCGTAGGCATCCATGGATGGACGCGCCAGATGGGGGGTACAGACAGGGATCGGGGCAGGCACATTCTTCACACTCAACACACAGCACCATGGCAAATGCAAATGAACATCCCAAACCGAGCATTGCCTCTTTTTCAATATCCAGGGTGACCGATTGTCCGACTTTAGGATCGGTTGTTTTGATGATGATGGCCTTGGTATAGCGTTCAAAGGCTTCCATGAAACTTTCCGGTGAAATATCAAGGTTAGGAGGACAGGTCCAATATTGGCCCCAACGGTTGCAGCCGAAACGGCACTTCAGGTAAGACCGGGGATCGAAAACGATTTTAGCGGTATCAATCAATTTGGCCTCTGAAGCACCCGCGGCGATTGCTTTTGCCACCAAGCCGTCAAATGATTTTTCCATAAGTTAGCCTACCTTTTCTTTAATTTGTTCACAGCGTCAACCGCCGATAAAGCGCCGGCATCAAGGTCGGCAGCATCTCGACTTTCGGCAGGATGATGCTCTGGGTCTGCGGTGCGATCCGCCGCAGGTAGTCCGTGCTTTTTTGGTCGGAGGTGATGATAAACGGGTGAATCCGCCGGCGCTGCGCTTCCTGGATGGCTTTCTTGGTATCGGCTATGGCATAGTCCAGATTACCGTATTCCAGGTCATAAGGCCGCCCGTCAGTCATAATCACCATCAGCTTGACCATGGCCGATACGCTGTCGAGTTTGTGGGCGGCATGCCGAATCACGGTCCCCATGCGCGTCAACCCCAGGGGCGCGAGGTTCCCGATGCGATATTGGACCCGCTCATCGTAAGGATCATTAAAGTCTTTGATGCTGAACATATCCACCCGGAACCGGCCATCTGAGCTGAATCCGTAGATGGCATACGGGTCCTGCAGCGAGTCCAGGGCCTCCGCCATCAACACCATGGCCTCCTTTTGAATATCGATGATGCGGCGGTCATTTACTTTTTCTTCGGTGGATGCACTGAGATCGATCAGAAAGAGCACGGCCACATCCCGAATGCGTTTGTCGCGCCGAATGTAGACGTTTTCCGTTAAAAACGCTCCCGAATGCATATCCACCACAGCTTGCACCAGGGCGTCGATGTCCAGACCGTCTCCGGTGGGCTGGGCCCGGTATTTGCGAAACCGTTCCGGCTTCAATTTCATAAATTGCCGGCGGATCAGTTTGATAATGCCGTCCAGTCGCTCGCGGACCTCATCGACAAAGTGATTGGGATCGTCTTTGGCAAACCGTTGCCGGACCAGACACCATTCCATTTTATAATCGGACAGATTGTTATCCCATTCCTTGTAGAAAAAGGTTTTAAAGTTTTCCTGAAGATCCTCCGGGTCCGGGGATGCGAACTCCATATTATCGACGATATCTTTGAACAGTTTCCACAACTCATCGGTGTCGCGCTGGCCATCGGCCATCATGGCGGTTAACAGCGATTCGACCACTTCCGGCGGCAAATCACCGATATCGTCGGCCCGGGTCTTAATCTCCTCGATCGTGGCATGTGTTTCATTAATGAGATCCGGTAATATATCGCCCCACCAGGGCATGGCCCGGTTTATCGTCCTTAGCTTTCGCGGATAATCGGCCGGCAGGCCGGTGGGAAGGTAATTTTCCATTGCGGACCGCAGGCCGGGCAGTTTATCGAGCAGACGCCGGTCGGCCGCCAGGTGAATCTGAATGGGATCAAAAATTATTTTGCCGAAGTCTTCTAAAAATTTTCCGCCCGCCAACACCATGCTTTGATGCAGCGCCATGAGCTTGAACAGACCGAATTCGGTCACCATGTCCGGCAGAAATATCGTACGCCCATCGGTGGCCGCCGCCCCGCTAAATCCCTTGTGGCCCATCAAAGTAGCGTTGGATCGTATTTTTACCGGATGGCCCAGCAAGGCCTCACAAATCAGGGACAGGGTTTGGCGACGGTCTTTCAATGCCACGCCGGAGACCAGGCGATCGCGTTTTTCAAGAGCACTGAGAGCGGTTCCGCTGAAATAGTTTATAAGCTCCGTTTCACCGGGGTTGTCGGCAAGTCCCTGGGCAACCCAATCGGCTGTTTCCTGATCCTGTAGCATCAGACAAACCCGATTGCCCAGTTTTATAAATGCTTCGGCCGCCGGAGCGGAAATTTCGGCAATACACGCGGCCTGTTTCAGAAAAAACTTCCATTGCGCCAAAGGATAGGCACATTGGGAATCGGCTGCTTCCTGCAGATAGGCTTTAACCGCCAGCCAAATTCCCGATCCGTAGTCCAGGGCCTTCAGGGCCTGCCGGCCCCAGGCCATGACATTCTCGGCCCCCAGGCTTTTTGCGGCCGCCGGCGTTCGTGCCAGAAAAGTCAGGCCGGCATCGATGTCGCGCCGGGCCAGCTCGTCGGCAAAGCGGGCCCACTCGTTGAGGTCGAGGCTATCCGTCGGAAATTGGGTCACCGAGGAAAAATAAGGTTCAACCAAGGCCCAATTGCAGCGGCTGAGCAGTACGGCGCCGCCTAAATAGGCGTCACGCAACGGGTGGCTGTCAATTTTTTCCAGATGATTGAATATCTCAAAGAAAAACAGACGGGATTTGCGGGACCTTAAATGCGCGATGGCTTCACCCATTTTTAAGAATGCCTGCCGGCCGGCCAGGCTTAGTTGGGGCAAAAGATCGGGGTGTTCATTTATAAAGTCTTGCACAGAGCTCATGGGAATCTGCCTTCTTTAGAATACGCCGGATACAATTTCAGATATGGCCTCCTGCATTTCGGGATCATCCGACATGCAGCGGGTCACGGCGACTTCACAGGCCGAAGCCGGCGATGCACCATCCACCATCAATTGGGCGGCATACACCAGCAAACGGGTGCTGACCCCTTCCTCCAGACCGTGTTGCCGGAGGTTGCGAACCATATTGCCCAACTGGACCAATCTGCCTGCCGTATCCTCATCGATGCCGGATTCCTTGGCGATTATCGATTGCTCGTTTTTTTCCGACGGATAACCGAACTCCAGTGCAATAAAACGCTGGCGGGTTGAATGTTTGAGGTCTTTCATGACACTTTGATAACCGGGATTATAGGACATCACCAGCAAAAAATTCGGGTGGGATTCGAGCAGCAGACCGCGTTTTTCCTGGGGCAGAATTCGGCGGTCATCGGTCAGGGGATGAATGACCACGGTCGTATCCTTACGCGCTTCGACCACTTCATCCAGATAACAAATGGCACCGTGTTTGACCGCCAGGCTCAGGGGGCCGTCCTGCCAGATGGTTTCTTCCCCGCTCAGCAAATAGCGGCCAACCAGATCCGAAGCGGTCAAATCTTCATGACAGGCAACGGTTACCAGAGGCCGCTCGAGTTTCCAGGCCATATGTTCCAGAAAGCGCGTTTTGCCGCAGCCGGTAGGGCCTTTGAGCATCACCGGCAGTTTAAGGCGGTAGGCGGATTCAAACACCTGAACCTCATCGCCGGCCGACAGGTAATAAGGTTCCGACTGAATATGATAATCTTCAATGGCGATTCCGTTTGAATTGGGTGAATTACTCATGGCAGCTCCATTTTCGTTGTGACAACAAATAGAGCCCCAAAATAATCACTTATTTCAGGGCTCTCTTTTTCAGATAATCCTGTTAAACTCAACAGCTCCCATTTTTCCTAATACTTGCCGTAAAGCTCTGCCGCCTCCATCATGGCAATGGCATTCATCAGAGAGCCGTTGGGCGGATATTCACAGCCGGTGGCCAAAATAAAGCCACCGTCTTTGCCCAGCTCCTCGATCTGTCTTTTGCACTCCATCTTCATATCTTCCGGGGTTCCCAAAAAGGCATAGGTCGCAGGATCCGCATATCCGCAAAGACAGGTCTTTTTGCCCCATTTTTCCTTGGCTTCGGACATGTCTTTGCAATCATCCGGCGGGTGGGCATAAGAAATGGCCACGGGCTCCATCATTTCAATCTGGACATCGAAATAGATGCCGTTGCCGCAATTGTGAACCATGACCATGGCGCCGCATTCCCGAACGGTGTCAGCCAGTATTTTGGTAAAGGGTCCTTCGATTTCTTTCCACATTTCCTTGCGCATGATGGTTTGCGATGCAAACAGGGTGTCAAGCACGACCGCGTGTACGCCCGTCTTGCAAATGGCCTTGATATAATCAACCAACGTTTCGGTGATGATTTCCTCGGCCTTGATGACGGCTTCCTTGTTTTTGTAGCAGTCACGGAATACGTTTTCCGCGCCGCGCATCATCGATAAAATGCCCAACGGCCCATACACAAAGCCCATAATCGGCACCGTGGCGGCTTTTTCGTTGCAGATGATATCCATGTAGGTCAGCATTTCTTTCATGCGCGGGGTTTTGGTGGGATCGACCCGAGGGATTTTAAAATAGTCATCCGGGGTTTTAATGGCCGGGTCGTCATAGTCCGGGTGGGGGGTATCTTCCACCGGGAAAACCATTTTCTGGCCCAGGTCGGCCGCTTCGACCGAAAGGTCAATCAAGCCTAAAATGCCGTCAAACCCGATAAGTTCCTGGGCCTGAATCATGGACTTGGCCATTATCTCGCCATCCTGGGCCCACTCTTCATACGTTACGCCGTAAACCCGCCGGGATGCGCCGCAAATCAGCGGGGCGGCCGGGACGCGGTCCGGGATGCCTCCTTGAAGAACAGTTCCGACTCTTTCCAATGGTGTCATTGCTTGTCTCCTTTCTTTATTTTGTAAGATAACAGCAGTTGAATGGCCGGTATACGAAAATGCCGGCTATAAGTGATCGGCAATACTGGACCAAAGCGGTTCCAGGCCTAGATTGCGATGAACGCTCAAACCCTCGATGCCGCTGCGGTGCTCCGCCAAAAGGTCTTGTATTTCCTGTATTTCGCCGGTTTCAATTTGATCACTGCGGCTGATGACAACATGATCGGCATCGTTGATCTGACCAAGCAGAAGCCGGCGGCGCTCCTGCCATAAAAAACCGAATAAAGGTCCATCAACCAGCGTGATAAATGGGCCGATTTCATAACGGACATCGCGTCGCCCCATGGCGGCCACCTTGCGAATTTCATCGGTCACGACGATTTCAGATGGTTCGACGAACAGCACATCCGGGTCATGGGTCCTTTTGATTTCCTTTTTGAGCTCTACCAGACTGGAGGCCAGGCCACAGCCCACTCAACCGCCCCGGATGTATTTGACGGCCACCCGGTATTGGCTTGCAAATTCCGGGTCAAAATCAATTTGGCCGTCCTGATTCACAATCACGGCCGCTGTCTTGCCGGCGGCATGCAGGCGCATTATAAGCTCACGGATCAAGGTCGTTTTTCCGCTCTCCTGTGCGCCGGATATATTCACCAATAGCATTTATTTTTCCTCCGGATTTTCATCGGACAATAATTGCTCTTCCAACTGTTTGATGTAATCCTGTTTGGAGGCCACAAAGTCGAATTCATCGAAATAGGTGTGTTCTTTTTCTTTCAGAACCGAGAGGCCGCGCTGCTCGGAGACCACATGCATGCCTTCCAGGGTCGCCGCCTTGACGGCATCTTCCGGTATCCCCTGCACAATGCTGTTGATGGCGATGTACAGGTCCGTAACCGGCTCGCTGAGATGGCCTTTGGAATAAGAGCCGTGGGATGTCCCGATGGTGTCCGCTTTGACGGTTCCGGCCGCGGTGCGGATATGCGATTTGATATGGCCGATGCAGCGCGCCCCCAGATCCAGGCAGTTCTGGGCGATGGCAACCATCATCGATTCCGCCATATTTTTTACAAAATTCTCGTTCATCGATTCTTTGCGGCTTAGCTTGGCGGCCACACCATATCCGCTGACCCCGTGTTCAGTGTAGCAGCCGTGCCCGTCGTAGGATGTCGGATCCGCCATTTTCAAGCCTCCCATGTGAGAACCGCGTCGGCCAACTGATCCAGGCCGGTTCCGGCAAAAGATGATAAATTGATAATCGCAGCTTTGGCATTGTATTCACGTACTTTTTCAGCCGAATCCGCCACCGCCGCCTCGTCCACCGCATCCACCTTGCTGACGGCAATCACATCGGCATCTTTAATCTGGGTGGTGACCAACTGGCCCAGCATGTCCATGTCCAATAGCTCCGCCGGGCGCGTGGCATCAAAAAGCACGATGGCCGGGCCGATAGAGATTTTGGCATCGCGGCCGCCCATTTTGGCCGCCAGTTTAACCTGACTCGGCACGGCCACCCCGGTGGGTTCCACCAGAACGTGGTCCGGCTTGAAATCTTTGTATAACCGGTAAATGGTTTTGGCAAAGGTTGCCGCCACCTCGCAGCATATGCAGCCGCCGCCGATGTCTTTGACCTGCATGCCGCTTTCCTCCATGACTTTGCCGTCGACAGGAATTTCACCGATTTCATTCACGACCAAGGCAATTTTGTGATCTCCTTCGCCAGCCATCTCCCTGGCGAGCTTCAACAAGAACGTTGTCTTACCACACCCTAAAAATCCGGCGATTTGCGTAATCTTCATGCTGCCCCCCTGCGTAATTGAAGATTGAAGATTTAAAAATGAAGATTTAAAATGAAGATTTGTTGATGTCGCTCGCGAAACGCAGGCGGTTGGGCCGCGTGTCGCTCGTTCTTTTTTCAAAATTACGAAGTATAGCGATTTTATGCCATAGATGGTTATGGCGCGTAAAGGGCTAAAATCAGGTAAATAAAGGGTAGTTTTATATACCCGACAACTTAAGGACAGGTAAATTCAGCGGATTAATCGTTGCGATTTAACAAATTTAAACATTTCCACCAAGGTTTCCGAAAAATGCTGGATGGGATTTTGATTTGCCAGGCTAAACAGGGTTTTCAAAAAGCGTTTGTCTTCCGGCAGCATATAGGCGTGGCAGCTCCACCAGTAGGATTCCAATTCGGCGGCGGCCCCCTGCTCGGCCAATAGCGCCACCGGCGCAAATCCCCGATTTTTTTTACATAGAAAGATGGCCCGGATCCAATCGTAGGGAACAAGCCGCTGATAATTTTCTTTTTCGACAATCGACGGAGTGATCCGGTAAAAATAAGAATACAACAACGCCACACAATGGCCGATTTCAATCACCAGCCGGGCGGCAATCAGATTTTTTAAGCTGGTTTCCAGATGCACTACCAAGTGGCGAATCATGTGCAGACCGGATCCGGACAAATACAAGAGCGGGCGAATTTCTTTATCGAAGTTAATCCGGTACAAGGCCGGTTCAAGCTCCAACTGGCGCCGGGCCAATTCCATATCCAGCCACCCCTGCAGGGCCAAGGGTGAGATGCCCATCAAAGGCTCCTCGTAAAGATGGACGGCCAATTGCTGGTTTGCGAGGATAGAGTGCACAGGTCGGGCTTGCGGGGTGTCAGGTTCCATGTCTTGAGGATGCCGGTTGACCTGGATACGCACCGTTGATGGAAACGCCGACTGCCGGCAAAATTGATCGATAAAGCGGGTTGTGAGTTCGGCAAGTTCCGCCGGCGTTGAAATCGTTTTATTATCGGAACCCATATGCATGGCGGGACTCCCTTCGACATCCGTCAATTGTGTCGGAAAAAGGATTTTGACATCAGCAGCGTATGCAGATTGATTTTGCGACCCCGCAGCCCCAGCTTTTTACGAATATTGCGGCGGTGGGCCTGAACTGTTTCAAATGAAATATTCATCGTTTGGGCAATTTCCTTGCTGGCCAGACCGAGCTGAATGGATTTGCAGATTTTCATTTCCGTGCGTGTCAGACGCAGAAACCGCCCATCGAGTTCTTTGGTAAAACCACTGGTCAAATTGATAAGTTGATCGCGCATCAACTCCAGATAGGTGTTGCGAACGTCGGCAGTTGACTCGCGTTTTATTTTTTCGATGGTCGGCAACAGCAGCGTTTCGATGCGGTGTGAAATTCCGGTTTCGATACCGCTGCGCTCCTTTTCAAACGCGCGCATCAAATTTTTCAGGGTAACGTACATTTCCCGGCGGTGGGATTTTTCCTGGCGCAGCAGCTCTTTTAGCGTCTTATATTCGGTTAAATCCTTTACCACAAGGCAGAATAAGGTTCGATTGGTCAAGGAAAATTTCTTAACGGTGATATCGATGGGAAACTGATCGTGATCTTTGCGTACAGCCGTCATTTCACCGGCCCAGCCCTCAAAGTCCTTCAGGTTTCTGAAAGCTTGGTTCAAGCGGCGCTTGTGTCCGGCGGCAACCAAATCGCGGCAATCCAGCCCGACAATATTTTTGCGGGAATCTTCAAATATTTCACAGGCACGGTCATTGATTTCACTGATTTTCATGTCGTAAGTGATGAAAAATACACCATCGCCGATATCATTCAGCAGCGAATGCAGCAGCTGTTCGAAAGAGTCAAAGGTCAGGGTATATTTTGGGTTCATGGCCTTAAGGTCCGGCATCCGTCAATTCGGGTTTGAAACTTTATTCCGATAGGATTCTAAAATCGCCAATGCCTCGGCCGCCGTTACCGGGATCTGATCTATGTCCGTCGAATTTTCCAGGAATTGTTTGAAAAGCAAAGTTAATATCGGCGGTTCCAGGCGAGCGCTTTTTAAAAGCTGGTCATCTGTCAGAATTTGTCGGGGGGTGCCGTCAGCCGCGATGCGGCCCTCGTTGAGGATGATGATCCGTTTGGCCAGCAACGAAGCCAGATTTATATCATGGGTGACAATGATCAGGGTGTAGCCGTGATGACTGTTCAAATGCTTAACGAGCTTAACCAGATGGCGGGCGGTCGCGGGATCCAAACTGGCACTCGGCTCGTCCAAAAGCAGCAGGGGCGGCTGCATGGCGATCAGCCCGGCGAGCCCGACACGCTTCATCTCACCATAGCTGAGGCGATGAATGGGGCGTTCGGCCAGGTGCGATACTTCCATTAATGACATGGCGGTGGTGACCAGCCGATCGATCTCTGCCTGCGCCAGGCCCAGGTTGGTCGGCCCGTAAGCGACATCTTCGCGCACGTGGGTGCAAAACAGTTGATCATTCGGGTCCTGGGCCATCATGCCGGCGTATTGAAACGCATCAAGACGCGATTTGCGATCGAGGCGTTTACCGGACAAAAAAATTTCGCCTTCCCGGGGTGAGAGGATGCCGGAAAATAGTTTAAGCAAAGTGGTTTTGCCGGCTCCGTTGGGTCCGCACAATACAACAAGTTCTCCTCGGTCGACGGATAGTGAAATGTTCTGCAGCGTTCTGCCATCGGCCAATTCATAGGAGACTCCTTCGCAGCGCAGCACCGGCGCTTGTGGATCAGAGATCTCCGGTGTGATGTCGCACTTGTTCGGGCAGGCCTCCGATTCGGTTTCCTGTGACGGCCGTTTGGCCGAACGGGTCGTCTGGGCCAACTCACCCCGGGCCGTCATTGATTCCTGAATGCGGTTGGCACGGTCATAAGCCCGGAGAATAACCTGGGTCAGAATCAGCGCCGTGCTGCGCAGGGCCAGGCGGTAACTGCGGAAACCGCCTTTGGCGCGCGCGGCATCGCGCATCGTGAAAAATTCATTGAAAAGTAAAAATGCATAACGGTAAGCTGTGGCCAGGACGTTAATGAGCACCGCCGGAATTTTAAACCATTGCAGGGCATCCAGTACCCTGGCAAACGGCGTGGTCAAGAAAACGGCTGCCATCCAGGACATATCACAGGCCACGCGGCTGGCGGCCGATAAACCCTGCGCAACGCCCTCGCGATAAATGGTCAGGGGGCCCAGCGAAAAAATCGGCGTCACCCCAAAACCGACGGAGAATCCCCCAAATACGACGAGGGTAGCCCAGGCCGGTGCCAGGAAAAACAGTGCAAAAAGCCGCCAGGGAATATTGGATAGGATAACCATGGCCAAACTAGCGCCGAACAAGGCAACGGACAGCCACAGTTTGGCCACCACCACATTCAACGCGACAGCCAAGACCAGCAAGGCCAGTTTAAGGCGTGGATCCCACCTGTGCAAGCCCCGGTCCTGATTTACTTCCTGGTAATCCTGGATAGAATTGGATCCCGCGGTGATTTGGTCAACTAATTGATTAAAACCCATAAAACTATCCTTTAGACAATTACCAAATCAGTTTTGCGCAAATTGTGCAAAACATTTGTTGGCGTCTTCGTAAAACACTAACGAACAATCATTTAAAAATATTCAATATTCAATATTCAATCTTCAATACCGGCTTGCCCCATAACAAATGCCACCAGCGGCCGACAACGAAACCGCAAAAACCGCCGGCTCCGAGCAGCATCATGTTCCACAGATCGCCCATGGCTTCGGTATTGATATACGGATCCCGCGCCGGTTGTCCCGCGGCTTCAGCCAGCTTTTCATTGACCGCTTCATCCATTCCCATAAACGCAGCTTCCTCGACGGCTTGGCCATTGCCGGATCGAAGACCCGCTGCTGCAGGAACCCGTCCGTCTCCGGCAGCCTCGGCGATGGATCCGCCAAAGAGCAGCAGTCCCGCCAAAGCTACTAGCAGCAGTATGCCTTGCAGACTGCTGTTTACTGTTTTCCTCCCGGCTCCAATAATGCCAAGTTCCCGCAGGACTTCGGGCCGTTGACGGTAGGCATGCTGCAGCGCCAAACCGGTCACCACCATTTCAGCAACAGCAATGGGAATCTGGGTAGGCAGGTAGGCCGAATAGATGGCAATCAAATAGCCTGCTAGGGAGTACTGGGAATTGGGCGCCTGGGCCAGGGTCGTGCCCAGGATGAAGCCCGAAGCGGCATAGACCATAAGGTCGCCGATCAGCCCCCCGGCGAAACCGGCGGCCCATATCGGCAAGCCGATCATGCGGGCCGCGCGAAACGCCAGCCAGCCGAAGAAACAGCCGAAAAAACCAAGGGCGACGACATTGGCACCCCAGGTTCCAAAGCCCCCGTGGGCAAAGAAGGCGGCTTGCAGCAACAGGCTGACGCCGGTCAAAGCGAACCCGATTAAGGGGCCGAGTAAAATTCCCACCAGGGGTGTGCCGCACGGGTGTGAGCTGGTTCCCGTAAAAGCGGGCAGCGGAATCAAAGAAATAAAAAAAATAAGGGCGCCGCCCATCCCCAGTAATGGCCGTTTGTCCGGAAAATCAGCCACGAATTTTTTCATGCGCCAAACGCCGCACCCGACCAGAGCCGCGCCGGCACCGGAATACAGCACGGCCTTGCTGCCGGTGATAATACCTTCGGCTATATGCATGCCTACTCTCCTTTAGCTTGTAATGGCCAAATAGTAAAGTTCGGAGCCTGGCGGTCCGCTATAGATCACCCTCAGGGGTAATTCGGGTGCTCAGCTCAGTCATCGGTCCTTGAAAGTGAAGCGAAAAGGCTTATTATCACTTATAGCTGTCAACATGACTATCCTCTACTTGAATACCCTGCCCACCCAACTGAAAGGAGATCGCCATGTCAAAGGAATTGATGGACTATTTCAACAAACAACCGCGGTTAGGGACCCTCAGCACGGCCAACAAAGAAGGCAAAGTCGATGTGGCCTATTTCGGTTCAACCCAAATGACGGACGAAAACACAGTGGTCGTCGGCCTGGGGCACAACCGGACCTACAATAATCTGCGCGAAAATCCCCATGCGGTTTTCATGATTATGCAACCCGGCGAAGATCCCGCGTCCTGGAAGGGGGTGCGCCTGTATCTTAAAATGACCGAATACCAGGAATCGGGGCGCAAACTCGACGAAATCAGAGCCCGTGTCTCAGCAAAAGTCGGTGAAATGACCGCCCGAAAAATGATTCACGCATATGTGCAATTCAAGATCGAAGAGATCCGGCCATTTGCGGATTTTGGCCAGACCTGGCGTAAATCGATCGGTGCCGAATAACGATCCCGGCCCCGGAGGATCAAAATTTGATTTCTCCGGGGGGCGGCGAGTTTAGCGCTTGTCCCCGCGGAAACGGTGGAATGATCCATTCTTTCGTCAACCTATGGTATTGACGTTTTCCGGCTTTATTTGAGAAAGCAGTTTTCTAAGGCGTTGTTCGGTCCCGGTCAGGGAAAGCTCCTTGATGACGGCCATTTTGCCCAGCACGGCTTTTTTGGGGTTTAACACCAAGGATGTAATCAGAAAACTAAAGTCGGAATGATATTCCGTTTCAAATTTGGTTTGCAGATCGGCCAATTCATTATCAAGACGGTAAATTTCCTCTAAAATGGCCATCAGCCGGTCATCCGATACAGCACCGTCGGAATTGCAGTCGACCTGATCACAGTAATCCATTTCAGCGACGAGTGCTTCGGCCGGCAGATCAATGCCGAAGCGCTGCCACATTTTTACCAGGGTCCGTTTCCCGTCGCGGCTTTGTCGGGTGCGTTCACGCCCCGTCGTCTGGCTCCACAGGCCATAAGCGCGGCAGGCGAAGGTGCGAAATTCATAGATGCCGCAGTGCCCTTCGGATAAAAACGGGCAGCCCATGTGCCGAATTGGGTTGGTAAGATAAAATTCGACAAACCTACGGATCAGGACCGCACGTTCGTCATCCGGCTGTTGTTGGATGATCCGCAGCCACTGCAAGGCTTCCATCAGGGTCATTTCCGGCAGGAACACGCAACAAGTACCCGGTTTCCGACAGCTGCAGGTCGTTGGCGGCAACTGCCGATAAAGGCCTTGGATCTTGTCGAATATTCGCCGATTTCTATGGGCCGCTTTTTGAAATTCCCTATCGAATATCATTTTGGATTCTGATTTTTCTCCTGGTATCTTTTTTCAATTTCCGCGATCAGTTCCTCCTGCATGGGAATGAGGCTTTCGTATACCAGTTCGCCGTCCAGGGCGACGCTGGGCAGGGATTTGGCCCTCAGTTCTCTGAAGCGATCTACCCCCTCGCGGGTGCGCATGTCCCACTCGTGCACCTCGATAAGCTCCTGGATATTTTGCGGTAAAACCTTTACCGATTCAGCCATATAGACGCAGGCGACTCACTGCCTGAAGTCCGTCAACAGCACATCCACCAACACCGGTTGTGACAAAATCGCCTCCACTTGTAGTTATTGGTAATTCGTTATTGGTTATTAGATCTACTTTGTCAATTTGAATTTTAGTTCATTTTTCATAAGTTCAGATGATACTCAACAGTCCGCTTTACATTCACCGCTCCAAGACCCCGGGTCGGAAACCCGCCGGTTCTAATCTAACGACCGATCCCTTACGGCGGGATCATCTACCGGCCCCAAGGGCCGGGTTTTAAAGATCAACATAAATCCCTTATAACACCGCAACGGTGATGGAAATCGTCCAATAGTTGATTTTCCTATCAAGAAAAGACGGTTTTACTCACTCGGGTCCATCCGATGTTTCGTACTCCTGCTCGTCGTCCTCGAAGTTTTTTAGCCCTTTTCAGTATCGAGGACGAGGACGAGTACGACGACGAGCACGATTTAAATACCCTGATTTGGGGCTAATGCTGATGTTTTATAAGAGAAATAAAGACGGGGGAGGAGCACCAGCCAGTGATATTGATCAGGGGCCTGGTTTACGCATCGCCGGACTGCAGAAATGTTTTGGCGGAATTCCATGATTCGTTGAGAATATCCATCGTTCCCGGACGAATCTCTTCTCGCAGGCCGAACCGCTTGTTGAACTCATTGGCGTTCTGACGCAGGCTGTCCTCAGCCATGACCGGCGTGGGAATCAATAGTGACCGCTCGTAGTTTTTAAACAGTCGCCGGGCCATATCGATACTCAGGTTACCGAATTCTCTTTCAAACATCCGGCGCCAATGGCAAGTCCAGCCTGGAATCATAAAAAATGTTCCCGCCACTTTGCATTGTTCCTCATAATAATGCCGGCGGCCGCCGATGACCAGGCCGACGCAGTCATCCACCGGATGGTCCTCATCCATCGGGATAAATACCGGCACACCGGCATCGGCTAAAAGTTCATCTGGTTTTTCCAGCGCATTGCCGCATAAACCATATCCGAGCAGGATCGCATCCACTCTGGGTCCCATGGCGTAGGCCGCATCGATCAGACCCTGCTGAAGGAGCTTTTTGCGGTTATGCAGCCCCAACTCTAAAACCTGCACCAGGACTTCCAGCCGGTATTGCGGATCGGGTGCAAATGAAGCCAAGTCCTTGATTCGATTTAGATTCCGGTTGGTTGCGGACTCAAGCGCATCGAGCAAGCAAACCGAGCGACTATTTTCCAGAACGGTGATCCGGGCGATGTCTTTATCGGAATTTAACAGATGGGCGAATTCGAGCTCCAGGATCTCGCATGTCAGAATTCCTAGGACTGCCATGTGGTTTTATTCTCCAAATATTTAGTTTAATCCATCGGCAATTATCAGATGTTGGCATTGTTTTCAAGCAAATATAACCGCGACATTGACAACCACGGCGGTTTTTAATAGACAGATGATAGTCTCGATACAAGGCAAAACTTCGCAGGGTCCTTTTAGAATTTTATCACAAATTGCTTGAGCGTATGAAGAATTCTAGTTGCGGACTGCCGTTTAAAATCGGTGCTCCATCCATGGTGTTTGGCGAAAATCTGTTGGAGAATGTGCGTCGGCTATCTGCTATGGTGGATCATATAGAAATCGTTTTGTTCTATACGCCGACGCTTCACAACTTTCCCACCGCCAGTGAGATTAAAACCTTAAAGAAATTAGGAGCCAATGAAGATGTGAGTTTTTCTGTTCATCTTCCCGCCTCTTTGGAGATTGCGTTTCGGTACAGAAAAGAAGGGGATCGTCAATCTGGAAGTCTTCAGTAAAGGAGATCTCGAAGCATCTATCAGTATGTTAATCAAAAGTTTAAGAACGGCGTAAGGGAAAAGGAGGGCTAAAAATGGCAAAGACGGCAGACAATTTGATGAAAATGTTTACCAGTGGATCGGAGTCCAGCATGCGGTATATGGTATTTGCCGAAGCAGCCGACAAAGAAGGTCATCCCAACGCGGCGAAAATATTTAAAGCTGTTGCCACGGCCAAGATGTTCCAGGCCCTTTCACATTTCAGGGCCACAAATTTTGTTGATACGACGACAGAGAATCTCAAACAGGCATTGGAAGAAGAAACCTATGATTATAAGAATGCATATCCTTCGATGATTCAAGACGCGGTGACGGACGATGCGCTTGAGGCCCGGCACAGCTTGGAATATGGCATGTCAATCGGGCCGGTTATTACCAAGATTATCAGCAAAGCCATCAGCGATCCTGGGGCTAAAGAGGATGGTTCATTTTTTGTCTGCCCGCTATGTGGCAATATTGAGTTTGGCACGCCACCGGATAAATGTCCTTATTGCGGTGTCGACGCAAGTGATTTTGTGGCGGTTTCCTAACGGGAAGTTCCGGACTTGGAAGAAAATGCCATTGGCCATAATGTTTTATTGTGGGCCAGGCCAATCCAATGAGAAATGGGCTGGTGAGTGCATGCGTGCGGGACTGCCCGGTGGCTCCGAAAATAACAGAAAACTTGGTGGGGAATGAGAAATGCTCGAGATTTATGAGAAAATTAAACATGGAATCGTTGGCAGAGAAATCGAAACAAAATCCATACTGGTTGCCATGGAGGCGGGCAAGCACATTCTACTTGAGGGACCTCCCGGTACATCCAAATCGACCTTACTGCGGAATATAGCCCGTGAATCCAATATCCTTTTGTATATTATCGAAGGCAACATCGACCTCACCCCGGCCAAATTGGTAGGTTTTTTCAATCCGGCGAAAGTGATGGCCGACAGCTATCAACCCGAATATTTTGAAAAAGGACCGCTGACAAGAGCTATGGAAGGGGGCGGCATTTTGTATATCGAAGAATTCAATCGGATGCCGGCTGATGTTTCCAATGTGCTTATTTCTCCCATGGAAGAAGGGGAAATGTACATTCCCAGGTATGAGACGGTTAAGGCGGTTCGCCCGTTCACCGTTATTGCAGCCCAAAATCCCTACGATGACGTTGGCACCGTCAGGATTAGCAGGGCATTTATGGACCGAATTTGTCTGATTAAAATGGATTACCAGAGTGAAGCGGAAGAGCAGGAGATTGTGCGGATTCGGACCGGGCTGGACGATTCCGAGACGACTGCGATAGCAGTTAGGATGGTTCGTGAAACGCGAAATCATCCGGATATTAAATTAGGTGCATCCATCCGGGCTGGAATTGATATGGTTGACTTATTCAGCGGTATGCAGAAACTAGCCGATCAGCCCCACCAAAATTTTTTGATCGCAGCGCGCATGGCTTTATCCAGCAAAATTTGGCTAAATGAAATGTCGCGTAAAACGGCGGATCAAATCATTGAAGAGATTTGGAACCATCTCAAAGGTCAGTTCAAGACCTTCACCGGCAATCCGGACGGCAGTTCCGGTGCGAGTATGAACTCGGAAGATCAAAAGCAAATGTTGAACGAAGCCCACGAGGCTGAAAAAAAAATGAAAGTTCCCTGGCGCATCAGTTTCTGAAAAAAGTTTCAGCGCCCCCGTTTTTCAATTTTGAAACCAACGATCCTCGCCATTACTGGCAAATGGCACATCACTATAATGATTATCCGGAAAAACTCGAGGTTTTTTTTGAGCAGCCGGGTTGCCTGCAAGCTTTCGCCCGCATGATCGACAGGTTGCAAGACGATGTGGCGGTCCAAGCCACAAAAATAGCCAGTCGTCTGATTATTGCCATCGCCAAACAAATTGCCGATGCGGGATACCGCGCCAGTAAACTAAAATTAATCCAGGGCTTTAGGGGCGGTTCCGAAATTGAATTAGACCATAGTCTCGAAAAACACGCGCAAGCACCGGAACGAGGAATTTTAGATAATCTGGTATCGTATATTCGACACATAGAAAAAAAAGCGGTCGTCCTGATGCTCGACTACAGCTATTCCATGCAAAGTAATATCATTCTCGCCGCTATTACAGCGGCTGCCGTCGCCCAGCACTTCAAAAAAGAATATGCTGTCCTGGCTTTCAACAGCGGGGTTTGCTTTCTAAAAGAAGTGGATGAATCCGCAGGTCCCGAAAAGGTTTTGGAAAGGCTGTTTGCTTTACGAACCTGCGGCGATACCAATATTCGCGTCGTTTTGGAGGCCGGTCTGAAACATGTCGGCAAGTTTGAGCGGAAAGCAGGACTGCTATTGACGGACGGAGATTGGAACAAAGGTGGGAATCCTTTTCAAGCAGCCGGCCAGTTCGATAAACTGAGTGTCATCGGTTTTCCGTTCGCGGACTATGAAAAAATCCATCAATTAGCCCTTCAAGGGAACGGAAGTTTTTCGATTGTCAAGGACGAAACCGAAATAGCCGGAGCCATTATGCGGTGTTTGAATTAATTCCAGATCTCGCAACTTACTTTTAAAATGAATCAACTTTTTTTAACACTATCTAGTGCCTGAACGAAAAGTGGCCGTTTTTCCAGTTAGCCCGGCCGCTAATTATCACTCATTAAATTACTGCCGTTCAAAACGATGGCGAACAATAGCAAATCAATATTTAGCAGCGTTTTCTCTAAA
>Ga0209786_1000228_pt1 | contig 23045 bp, 24 predicted proteins | sample WorMetilvaeELBA2_FD_187405 | JGI IMG/M metagenome (GOLD analysis project Ga0209786, IMG submission 187405) | Marine gutless worms symbiont microbial communities from Max Planck institute for Marine Microbiology, Germany - Olavius ilvae ELBA.2... ...
AAGATAACTACCGTTTACGAGTTTTTAATGCAAGTAAAAAATGCATTAAACTGGAAAATCTTCGTTTTCCTTTTATGCGATATTAATCAGCAATATCAAAGAGTTCTGGATACCCGTTCGAACACTAACTAATCTTTTCACCTTTGTCCTTTAACCCTACACCTTAGTTTCTTATTCGATTTGACTGGTGGCTTTTCAAGCCAGCACCGACACCTGACACCTGAAACCTCTTACCCACCTAAGTCCAAACTTTAAAAAACTTGACGACTTGCCGAAGACCTCTGAAAAGCTGACAATTCACGCCTACATCTTCCCCAATGCAAAGTCAGATTGAACTTCTCCCAGCAGCACATGGCGTTTGAATACCTGGCGCATGCGGTTAGCTTCCATTTTTTGATATACGATGGGTTCGGCATCCTGCAACTCCACAGTTACGTTGGGTTCGCTGCTGCACATGCCCATGCACCCGGATGCCACCACCCGGATGTCGGATCGATCGGATTCGGCCAACTCTTCCATCAGGGCGTTCATTGCTTCGCGGGCTCCGGCGGCAATGCCGCAGGTACCCATGTGGACCGTAACCTTAACGGTTGCAGCGCCTTCGCGCAGAGAAGTGCTCTTGGCGGTATCCTCTTTGATTTTTTTCAGATCGTCAATCGTCAATTTTGCCATGATTTTCCTCCGTGGCTCCATTCATAAACCACCGGCTATGCCGTTGAGAATCTAACGGGTTTTACCCTACCATAAAGCCCGCATCACTATATCGAAATTGACCCAAGCCGGTGGTTTATGAATGGAGATATAAAATTTCAGGTTTAGTTTTTATAAATCAGTCACCTTTTGCAGCGTATGGCCCAGGTTCCTTCCAGAGGCCTTTCCTATACTTCCAACTCTACTGATGGTCGCTGATTTCGGATTCGGTTTTGCCGCGGTCTAACTCTATTAGCGAGTCGCGGATGCTCTGGCCTAAATGATAAATTAACACCGGATCGGTCAGGGAGCGGTCTTGACTGTCCTCTTTGAGGTCCCTGGTGTCCAGGGTGAAATTCCTGGTGTCGACTGTGTGGCGGTAGTCAAAGTCGACCTCGGGATTACCCATAATCAACGTGGTAATGGTAGACGCCATGTCACCCACCGGGGCGCGGTCGATATGGTGGTAGCGAAATGTTGCCTCAACCCGGGTTCCCCGGCCGGCTTCCGATGCGATCTCAAGTTTACCCTCACATCGATCCGCTGCAGCGGCCAGCAGGGAGAGACCCAGCCCGACCCGGCGGGTCGTGCGCGTGGTGATAAACGGATCGGTTGGTTTTTGAAGCTTTTCAACCGGCATGCCGCGGCCGTTGTCCTGGATGACGATGGTCAAAAGATCTTCGCTGCCGCGGGCCTCATTGATCGATATCTCAATGCAGTCGGCGCCGGCTGTGATTCCGTTTTCGGCGATATCCAGTATGTGAAGTGACAGTTCGCGCAATCAGACCAGAATCCTCCTTCCTTCCTGCTGCAGCAATGACTTGCGAATTTCAGCAATGGACGGCTCGGCCATTTGAAAAACCGTGTGCACCCGGCCGATGTCTTCGAGAAAGTGGGCATCGGAATTGGTGATGCAGGAATAATTTTCTATTCCGGCGATGGTACTGTGAGCGTTCGCCAGCTTCACATGACGGGAAACTTCGACACCGTCCAGCGGCAAATCGGCCGGAATAAATCCAAGTTGATTTATGATTCCATAGGCCGGCCGGTCAACATGGCAGCCTAAGCTGAGCCCTCCCAATGCGTGGGTTTTATCGACAATGTCATGCAATCCCAGCTGCGTCGCTCCGATCAGCAGTCTCGGGTTTTCATCCAGTACCTCATCGTTCTCATTGGCCACAACCTGGCAGCCGAAAATTTCAGGTTTGTTTTCGCCGGGCAAATTCGCATAGACGTAAGACTGCAGGTTGCGGGCCGGATCGATTTCTTCAAACAAAGCCAGGATGTGCACTTCTTCTTTGGAGCATACTTCCATTCCCGGCAGGACCTGCACCCCGAGTTTTTGGCCTTCGCGCATGGCAACTTCGGCGTTTTCGACCGTATTATGATCGCAGATTGCAATTAAATCAAGGCCGACATCCAGACTTTGCTGCACAATCCGACTGGGGCTCATGTCCCAGTCGCCGCAGGGCGATAGACAGCTGTGGATATGCAGATCGGCTTTGAATTTTCTTAGCTGGCGTTTTGCCATGATAAGATGTCAATATTTAGTAACTTCAGATCTCGTTACTTACGCTTAAATTGAGTCAACTTATTTGGGCACGATCTATGTCAATTTGCGCCAAATTGAGGGATTTAGGAATTGAGGGATTGGGGGATTAAAGGATAAAACCAATTAATTAAAAGAGATAGAATTCCTTCAATTCCTAAATTCCTAAATTCCTGAATCCCTAAATTCAACCCATGTCCAATTTTCATGCAATTCCGGGACGTACAAAGGTTCACAGCCATTTTTTCAAACTAAATTCCGAGGTCTGAACTTTGCCTGATCTTACTGAGATAGGTACGAGTGCTGAGGACTGAGGGCTGAGGACCGAGCGCTTCACGGCATCCTCTGCCTAATATATCTTTCCCCTCAGTCCTCAGTCCTCGTTTCTCAGTCCTTGATTCAATCTTCCGACGGTTGCCCCACGCCCATAGAAAACAAGCGACCGGCCAGTTGATAAGCTGAATCAGACCAGAGCAGGATGGGGATTTGTTCCTGATTTGCTTTTTCAAGGGTTTCATCATCCGGAGTTTGACCGCCGGTAATGATGATGGCTGCCATATTGCGCAACACTGCCACGGCGACAATGTTCTGATGCCCCTGGATGGTCAGCCAGACACATCCTTCGGGAGCATTGCCCATAATTTCACTGAGCAGATCACCGCAGTAGCCGTCTTCAACCTGGCGATCGAGGCCCTGGTCGCCGGCGACAACCTGCAAACCAAAACGTTTTACAAGATCATTTACGGTCATGGTAATTTCCCCCTTCTTCCGTTTGCTTTTGATGGTGCTGTGCGCGCTGATCCATAGACAATCCTGCAATGAGGCCGAGCCGCGGACAATATCTTCGGCAAATGTCCGACAGTCGGGGGCACCGCAGGCCGCGCAATCGGTGCCCCTGAGAAGCTCCATGGTTTTTTCGATCTGCTGCATCGATTCGAGGGACAGGGACGCTTTTTTGGTGCCATATAATTCAATCAGCTTGGCCGGGCTTTTCTCCGTTTGAAAGTGTCCTTTTTCATACATGCGCAAAATGTTTTCCCGCGTCAGGCGCCGTCCCAGACCAAACAGCTTGATCATCTTTTGGACGGCACTTTTGGCCAGATATTTGTCGATGGCAGTGAGAACCCCACCCAGGCACCCCTCCCGGCAGGTTCGAAACTCGATATATTCGATATCCTTGAAAAGCCCCAGTTCTATCTTTTGAAGGTAAGCGATCGTCTCCTCCAGCCCTGAAACTGCGAGGGATCTATCGAAATCCATTTCCGCAATCTCGCCACCCGACATGGCCCACATGGACGCATTGCCCGTGGCACAGGTTTCATATTCAAAGCGGGTCTGATCGAACTGCATGGCATCGGATTTTTTTATTAGTTCGACCTGATGGGACAATTCCGGGAATATGTCATTGATACCCAGGGCTACTTCCGGGATCTCCTGCTGGTTTGCGAGGCTGCTGCAATTGGGATCCATTTTGGTGGGGCAGGGGTTGATGTAGTACAATGCCACCGCTTCACCTGATTCCAGGTAGTGGGGAATAATTCGCTGCTTAACTTCTCTTGCCATCAAAGCCGCCGGTCTCAGCACCGGCAATACATGGGGCATGAGGCTGGGGAACTGATGGGCAATCAATCTGACCACGACCGGACAGACCGGCGAAATCAGCGGCCAGGGGGCGTTGCCGGTTTCACGGTTGCGGCTGATAAACTCTTCGGTGGCGTAGTGAAATATCTCCAGGAAATACGACATATCGATGGTGTGCCGAAAACCCATCTGCCGCAGTCCTTTGAGTATGTCTTTGGGCATGACCCCCGGAAACTGGGCATATAGAACCGGTGAAACCAGGGCGATGGCAACCTGATCCTTGGCGAAACTCCCGGCTTCGGCAGCCGCTGCGCTTACGGCACCGTCATCGCAGACCCGGATGCATTCGCCGCAACCGATGCATTGGCCGACGATCTTGACCGTGCGTTTGTCCGCCATGCGAATGGCTTTGGTCGGACAGGCCCTGATACATGAGGCATGGCCTTGGCACAGGGTTTTATCGAATTTTACGAAACATGATGGCTGTTGCAGGTCCGTCAACCGTCATCACCTCCCCTGTCGTTAAAAAATACCATTCGAACCCGGGTTCCGTGTCCTTTCTCGGATTCAACTATAATATCATCGGCATTTTTTTTCATATTCGGCAGACCCATGCCGGCGCCGAATCCCATTTCGCGATGTTCGTCTAAAGCAGTTGAAAAACCGGCCTGCATGGCTTTATCAATATCGCCGATTCCGGGTCCGTCATCGGAAATTTCCAGAATCAGTTCGTCCGGATAGACCGCAAAACTCAGCGATCCGTCACCGCCATGCATAACGACATTCATCTCACCTTCATAGCCGCAAATCGCAACCCGCCGGATCAATTTTGGATCGAAATTGAGGGATTTGAGAAGCGTCTGAATTTTAATGGATGCTTCTCCGGCGCGGATAAAATCTCTTGACTTGATGTAGTAGCTTTTTTTTAAGGCAGTCATGGGGGTACCAATTATTTTACCTTCTGCCGTCCAGGCCGGTCATATTGCAGGCGTGCAGCCGTCCGCAGGATACAAACATTGAATATGGGCTGGAGATTAAGGGCAATTCCTGTTCCCGGGCCAGTTCGATGACCTCCTCAGGCGGGGTTTTACCTCTCACAAACACGACAGCCCCGACTCCCGCCACCATAGCGGTTCGGATCACCTGGACGGTCGTCAGACCGGTTAGGAGAATACTGCCTTCGGACAATCCGGCCAGAATGTCGCTCATCAGGTCACTGGCCCCGCAGGTGGTGACCTCTTTTGACAAATGGTCCTCGCCGCAAATGATCGTCGCCTCAAGTGCATCTACAATTTCTGATAGATTCATCGACACCGTCCAAATTTGTGTTTTTGTAAAATCCGGCGGAAACAACCCAGCGGCATTACTTCTCGGTTGCGGCCGTCAGGCACCTTGGTGTAGCTCTTTTTGATTAATGCGCCCGCTGCAGCATCAAGACTGGTAATGGAGAGTATAGAATACGGGGGGGCAGGGTGTCAAGGCACAGATGATCGACATCCCGCTTGGCCCACGATGCAACGACCCGATGGCATTGCATTCCTGTTTTTGTATATTTTCTTTACCTTACTGAAAAATTTTGTTATTGATTCCCGCGAAGCAGGCTTCTGGCGGGTTTCGGCATCGATAACAGAAACTAGGCCGAAGGCCGTCGTTAAGGGTTTGTGCAAAATTAAATTCACAGATTTTAAAGGAGATGTGTATGAAAATTGGCATAATCGGAGGTTCCGGATTAGATGATCCTGATATTATCAAAGATATACAGAGCCAGACCTGGACGACCCCTTACGGTGAAACCACGGTAAAATCCGGGCGCCTAAAGGGCGTGGATATCGTTTTCGTGCCGCGCCACGGCGATCGCCATCAGTTCAGCCCAACCCATGTCAATTATAGAGCCAACATCCAAACCCTGAAGGATCTAAAGACTTCGCATATCATCGCCACCAACGCCTGCGGCAGCTTAAAAGAAGAGATTGAGAGAAGCGACTTTATTATTCCAAATCAGTTCATAGACTTTACCCGACATCGAATTAACACATTCCATGATGATTTCAGCCAAGGCATGTTTCATGAGGTGATGGCCGATCCATTTGATAAATCGATCAGCGATTTGCTGTTTCATGTTACCGGAGATTTGGGATTCCGGGTCCACAAAGATAAAACCCTGGTAACCATTGAAGGACCGCGTTTTTCAACCCGGGCCGAATCAAAAATGTACATTGCATGGGGTGCCGACATCATTAACATGACCGTAGCGACGGAGGCCGCCCTGGCAAAAGAGGCCGGGATTCCTTATGCCGTCATTGCCATGTCGACGGACTATGACTGCTGGAAGGAAGACGAGCAAATGCCCGTCTGGCAGGATATATTGGCTATATTCAATCAAAATGTGGATAACGTTAAAAAAATTCTGTTAGAAACCATTGATCGACTGTCAAAGCAAGAAGGTGCCCAATGAATTCTGAAAATTTCGCCCCGGCTGAAAAGTACGATTACCGGAAAACCTGTGAGTACATTAAAAATAGAGTCAGATCCATCCCCGACTGGCCCATCGAAGGCGTCATATTCCGAGACATTACAACTTTGCTGCAGGACACGAAAGCCCACCGGGCCATTAGTCGCATCTTCCATGATCGATATCGCGACCAGGATATCGATAAAGTGGTCGGCATCGATGCCCGGGGTTTCTTATTCGGATCCGTCCTGGCCCTCAAATTGGACGTCGGGTTTATACCGATCCGCAAAAAAGGCAAATTGCCCTATAAAACCATCAGCGAATCCTATTCCCTGGAGTATGGGGAAGAAACCGTCGAAATCCATGAGGATGCCCTGACCCGAGGCGAACGTGTGGTCATTATCGACGATCTGATGGCCACCGGAGGAACCATCGGTGCGGCCGTGAACCTGGTCGATAAGCTGGGCGGCGACATTGTCGAATGTGCCTTTGTCGTTGAACTGCCTGATTTGAAGGGCCGGGAGAAACTCGGGGATCAAAAAGCGTTTTCGATCGTCGAATTTGAAGGAGAGTAATGGCAAATTACCCTTGAAGATGGTTTCAAAACTGCAGGTCAACATCTCCGAAAGTTGCTTGCATAGTGAAAATCATGAAAATTCCAAGCACCAAAAAACAAATCTCAAACAAATTCCAATAACCCAAATTCAAAGTTCCAAACTAATAATCCGCCTGCATTTATTCTAAGCCGCATGTTTCTCGGCGGACCAAAGATTCCGCAAGGATACGGTGCAACTGCAATGATTGTTTTGGACATTGGTTATTGTTATTTGAGATTTATTTGTAATTTGGTGCTTGGGTTTTGGGATTTCAATATTTTGAAAAACCTCCTGACTTTTTTGGTCTAGAATTTAATTTGGCATAGCCTCGAAAAGTGCGTTGTGTGATTGTTGACATTTTTACCCGGTTGTGTGATATTGCTACCTTCATTTTTTTGTTAAGCCAACCTGATCTTCACTTTAGCGCCGGAGGTTAACGCATGACTCATAATCATCATCCTCAACACCCTGATATTCAAGACGATATGTGGATCCAAATCGATGAGATCATTTCCGCTAACCGGAGTGTTCCCGGTTCGGTCATCGGCGTTTTGCGCGAATGCCAGGATGTTGTCGGATATCTGCCGGTCGAGCTGATAGACTATATCAGCAACGGGCTCAATCTTTCCCGCAGCGAAGTTTACGGCGTGGCTTCCTTTTACTCGCTTTTCTCGTTTGAGCCCAAAGGGCGGCATTTGATCAAGGTTTGTATGGGGACGGCCTGCTATGTCAAGGGGATCAAGGAAGCTGTCAGTCGCATCGAAAATAAGTACGATGTGAAGGAAGGCGGCACCAGCGACGATCGGCGTTTCTCCCTGGAAGCGGTCCGATGTTTAGGTGCCTGTGGGCTGGCGCCCGTGGTCGTGGTAGATCAGGACACCTATGGCGACGTTAAGGCTGACACAGTGATCGATACCCTCGAAAAATATGATTAGCGATTAATGGCTTCTGAGAACTTGATGGTTCCTGGTAACCGAATTGCAGGAGAAAAGAATGAACAAGGTTAGAACTCAGCTGATGCTCTGTGGCGGTACAGGTTGTCATGCCAGTGGTACCGGTAAATTCCAGGAAGCCCTTGAGAAAGAATTGCAGCGCCAGGGGCTTGCCGAAGAGATCAAAATCATCGAAACCGGCTGTAACGGTTTTTGCGCCGTCGGCCCCGTGATGCTGGTGCAACCCGAGGGCATTTATTACCAGAAGCTCAAAGCCAAGGACGTGCCCCATCTGGTGGAGGAGCATTTTCTGAAAGGGCGTCCGGTTAAAAAGCTGTTCTATAAGGAGCCCGCCTCCAAAGAAACCATCCCGACCATGGAGGAGATACCGTTTTTTGCCAACCAGATGTTCTGGGTGATGCGCAACAAAGGGGCCATCGATCCGGAGGTGATTGATGAATATATCGCCCGGGACGGATATTTCGGGGCCGCCAAGGCGCTGCAGGAGATGACGCCGGAGCAGATTGTCGGTGAGATTAAGACCTCCGGACTCCGGGGACGCGGCGGCGCCGGGTTTCCGGCCGGATTAAAATGGGATTTTGCGCGCCAGAGCGCCAGTGAGATTAAATACGTGCTGTGTAACGCGGATGAAGGTGATCCCGGCGCATTCATGGATCGCAGCATTCTTGAAGCCGACCCCCACGCGGTGCTGGAAGGCATGATTATCGCCGCCAAGGCCATCGATGCCCGACAGGGCGTCATCTATGCCCGGACGGAATACCCGCTGGCCATTCGTCGGCTGGGGATTGCCATTGAACAGGCCCGGGAATACGGCCTGCTGGGCGAAGACATTCTGGGAACCGGATTTAATTTCGATATCGATATCTACCAGGGTGCCGGAGCCTTTGTCTGCGGTGAGGAAACGGCCCTGATGCGATCGATAGAAGGCAAGCGCGGGATGCCGCGGCCGCGGCCGCCGTTCCCGGCGCATCAAGGATTATGGGAAAAGCCGACAATCCTTAACAATGTCGAAACCCTGGCAAACATCGGCCAGATTATCTTAAATGGCGGAGAATGGTACTCCAGCATCGGAACGGAGAGCAGTAAGGGAACCAAGGTCTTTGCCCTTTCCGGCGATGTGAACAATATCGGACTGGTGGAAGTACCCATGGGCACCACCTTGCGACAGATTGTTTATGATATCGGTGGCGGCGTTCCCGGCAAGAAAAAATTCAAGGCCGTCCAGCTTGGCGGCCCCTCCGGCGGTTGCGTTCCGGAACAGCACCTGGATACGCCGGTGGATTATGAAGCCATTGCCAAAGTCGGTGCCATCATGGGATCCGGTGGCGCCATCGTTATGGACGACAACACCTGCATGGTAGACATGGCCAGATTTTTCATGGATTTCGTGCAGGATGAATCCTGCGGCAAGTGCACCCCCTGCCGGGAAGGCACCCGGCGGCAGCTGCAGCTGCTTGAAAAAATCTGCGCCGGCAAGGGCGAACCTTCAGACCTGACAACCCTGGAGGAGCTTTCGGATACGATCAAGGAGACGGCCTTATGCGGGCTGGGACAAACCGGGCCCAATCCGGTCCTATCCACCCTGCGCTATTTCAGGGATGAATACGAAGCACACATACACGAAAAACGATGCCCGGCCAAACGCTGCGTGGCACTCTTGAAGTTTGAAGTCGAGCCGGATATGTGCACCAAATGCGGGCTTTGTTTCCGGAGCTGTCCGGTGGATGCGATTACCTGGAAAAAGAAAGAGGTCGCCTGGATCGATAAGGAAAAGTGCATCGAATGCATGACCTGTTTCGAAAAATGCCGGTTTGATGCGATTTTTTAACGAATAACGAATAACGAATAACGAATAACTAAATTCTTTCTATCCACACGGGGTGATAACATGACTACAGCGCTCATTTTGATGGGAGGCATGGGACTGGCTATCAGTACTGTTCTAGCTCTGGCGTCAAAGGTCTTTTATGTGTACGTCGATCCCAAGGTCGAGGCGGTTGAAGACGCTTTGCCGGGTGCCAACTGAGGCGGTTGTGGGCTGCCGGGTTGCAGCTCCAATGCCGAAGCGATTGTGGCTGGCATCGCCGCCCCCAACTCGTGTGTGGCGGCCGGTGCTGAAGTGGCGGAAGCCATTGCCGAAATTATGGGTGTCAAAATCGAGGCCAAAGAGGCGGATATCGCCCGGCCCGGCTGTTATTTCGGGGTGCACGATGCCGATACGAAATATATTTATAACGGCCTGGATGATTGTCGGGCGGTGGCGCTGTTGGGCGGCGGCATGAAAGTCTGTACCATCGGCTGTCTGGGGCTGGGGACCTGTGCCAAAGCCTGTCCCTTCGATGCGATCACCATGGGACCCGAGGGCCTGCCCGTTGTCATCGAAGAAAAATGCACCGGCTGCGGGACTTGCGAACGGGTCTGCCCCAAGCACATCATCAACCTGTCTTCGGTTACTCGTCGCATTATGCGGGAGTATACGGACGAGGAGTGCACGACCCCGTGTCAGCGAGGCTGTCCGGCCGGTATCGATATTCGTGAATATATCCGGCAGATCACCCTGGGCAATCATCATCGTGCGGTCCAGGTAATCAAAGAACGCAACCCGTTTCCCGCCATTATAGGAAGGATATGCCCCCGTCCCTGCGAATTGGACTGCCGGCGCAACTTTATCGATGAACCGGTCGCCATTAACTATCTGAAGCGTTACGCCGCCGATTTTGAAAGACAAAGCGGGGAAAGAATTCTTCCTTATAAAGCTCCCTCCACCGGCAGCCGGATTGCCGTGGTCGGCGGGGGGGTGGAAGGACTTTCAACAGCTTTTTTTACTGCCCGGCTGGGTCACGATGTTACCGTATATGAAGCCGGCCCCCAACTGGGAGGGCTGCTGCGCAGTGCCATCGCCGCTGAAAGACTGCCCGGGGAAATCCTGGACTGGGACGTCGACGGTATCCTTGAAATGGGCGTCAAAGCCGAAACCGGCAAGGTCCTGGGAAAAGACATTACCATCGAAAGTCTGTTGCGCGAGGGCGTTAAAGCGATATTTATGGCAACCGGCGGCTGGGACAGCAGAATGGCCCGGGGCGCCCTTAGCGAAATCGAATCCCCTGTCCCCGGCACTTACATGATGGTGGATATTTTAAAACTGGCAGCCGGCACCGATATATTTGCCGGTCAACCGGACCTGGTTATTTTCGGCGGCGGCAAGTTGGCCCTGCAGACCGCAAAGATCTGCCAGGATGCGGGTGCGCAAAAAATTACCATTCTGTTCCGCGAAGACCTGGCGCACAGCCCCATTACCGATCATGATGTCAGCGAATCGGGCATCGAGGGCCTGAATATTATCTATGACGCCGGAATCCAGCGTTTGAGGGGGGAGGCCGGTCATCTGGCCGAACTGGAATATGTTGACACCCGGACCCGGTCCGCCACCGCTATACCGGCTCAAAACCTGGTTATCGCCACCGGGCGGTTTCCGGAGTTGATTTTCGTAGAGACGACCGCGCCACCTGCCGATGAACCCGAAAAAACCAATGTACCGGCGGAATATCTCTTGCGCTGGGAAGCGTTCGCTCCATATAAACAGCCGGAGTTTAAAAATGAAGTCGGATTGTTTGCCGATGGTGATGTTCTGGCCGACTATAGTGCGGCTATCAAAGCGATCGGAGCGGGACGAAGAGCAGCGGTTTCCTTGCAGCAGATTATTTACGGCATCGATCCGGGGCTCACCGAGAGGGTGCTCACGCCCCATTCCGCTATCCAGGATGTCGATGATGTGGAAGCCGTTGCACCATCTCAACGCAGAATTATGCCGCTTTGCGGCGGCAAGGAGCTGGCGGTATGCGGTGAGATTGAAAGAGGCTTCAGCGACGAAATGGCGCAGTCTGAGGCGTCAAGATGCCTGCAGTGCGGATTGATCTGCTACGAGCATTCGGCCCCGCCGGAACCTGAAGCGGAATCCGTTGCAGATGCCCAAGCGTGAACCAGTGGAATGACGAATGTCGAATGGCAAATGACGAATCAATTAGATGACAAATGAATAATGACAAATGACTAATGACAAATGACTAATGACAAATGACTAATGATGGAGTCGCTTCGCTCCATCAATATTATTGACTGATGGTTTCGGATGGTTACCTTTCGGTCTGTTGAACTATAACAGCAATTCAAAATGGACGGAATTCCTTAATTCAGACCTCGGAAATTCGTCTGAAAAAATGACTGTGAACCTTTGTACGTAAAGGCATTGCATGAAAATTGGACACGGGTTCAATTTAGGGATTCAGGAATTTAGGAATTTAGGAATTGAAGGAATTCTATCTATTTTAATTTATTGATTTTATCCTTTAATCCCCCAATCCCTCAATTCCTAAATCCCTCAATTTTTCGCAAATTGACCTAAATCGTGTCCCAAAAAGTTGCCTCATTTTAAAAGTAAATTACGATATCTGTAATTTGACATTTGTCATTATTCATTTTTCATTTCCATAAGGGCGATTCACAATGGCCACCGAACACGGCATCGTCATGCGTACCGGCATCCGGGAGGCATGGGTGAAAACTATCAAATCAGGCTCCTGTGAGGGGTGTACGGCCCGGGGATCCTGTCATTCGCTGAGTGACAGCGGCGAGATGGAGGTTAAAGCCATCAACGAGGTCGGAGCCGAGGTCGGTGACCGGATTGTTCTAAGCTTTGAAACCTCCTCTTTGCTAAAGGCCACGTTTCTGATTTATGTGTTTCCGATATTGTTTCTTGTCATCGGAGCTGTGTTGGGACAGGAAATCGCGCCTTACTTCAATTTTAATTCTTCAGGTTTTTCCGCTCTTGTGGGGTTTTCCTTCTTCTTTGCGGCGGTGTTCGTGATAAAAATCAAGGCCAATAAAATGGCCCAAAAAAATGAGTACCGCCCGAAGATAGTCAAGGTGATTACCTAATTGAGGCCCTTAGCAGGATTTTTCTGACAACATGTTGTAAGAAACTGAAGGTGTTCCGCCTCAGGCGGACCAGTGTTCAGGTGTCAGGATTTAGCACCTCGCTTTCCTGACACCTGACACCTGACACCTGATACCTACAAATTGCGCCATTGCTGCCCCGCCGGGGCCACTTTTTCAGAGCGCGGTCCCGGAAAAAGCATAGTGCCTATTTATTGAAATCACATCAATAACGGATAACGAATAACGCCTCATCGAGGGGCAGTTTACGGTGATTCCGGCGGATCCGTCGCGGGAAACAGATCTTCGATCCCGTGATCCTTAATTTTAGCCAGGCAACTGTCGAGGGCTTCGGCTTCGGTTTCACCGGCACCTTGAAATTCCTGCCGGGCGATTAAATTGATCAAATTCGGAACCGCAACAAACTTGCCCGCCAGGTTTCCGGCCAAACTTTCATGGACATCGATGTAGATCATTCTCTGATTTCGAATCAAGTTGTACCTGGACACTTTCGTCAGGATATCATTTTCCATCAGTTCCGTCATGTCGGCTCACTTTCTTGTCTTTTGTCAAAAGTTCAGCCCGGTCTAAAAGATAGTCGTCCTGAATCCCTGAACGCTGAATCCCGAAGTCAACGATTACTCCGCTTCCATGGTTAATTTCAGGGGAAACCCATTTTCACGGGCCAATTCCGTGACCTGGGCTATTTTGGTTTCAGCGACCTCGTAGGGGTAAACACCGCACACCCCGATTCCGTTTTTATGAACATGCCACATCAGTCGGGTGGCATCTTCCTGGGATTTATTGAAGACGGCCTGTAAGATTTGAACCACAAAAACTCGTGGCGTGTAATCGTCGTTGTGCAGCAAAACCTTGAAATTCGGTGGTTCGGCAGTCTCCTCATCGATGTCGGTGATGGTGTCATCGAGCAGGTCCGGTTTGTCGCCACTCATCGGATGCGCCTCCTAATCAATTCATGCCAGCTATCCGGGCCGGAGGCCGGCAGGAAATAGGCTATCAGAATTTGCCGGCCTTGCGGCATTCCAGCAATCCAGCCTCAGCCTCCAGGCCGACTGGCGCTGGAGCTCAATATGCACAATCTAATGGTCAGACGCCGAAAATCAAGCTCAATCCTCAAAAATAAAAAAGGCAGCTTTCAGCCGGTGTTATGGCTGAAGAGCTGCCCTTTCAGGAACTTTTAAATGATTAGACCGAGTCTTTGAGTTTTTTGCCGGCCTTGAACTTGACTACATTGCGGGCCTTGATTTTGATCGGCTCACCGGTCTGGGGATTGCGGCCCTTGCGAGCTTTCTGACGGGTTTTCTGGAAGGTACCGAATCCTACCAGGGTGACTTTGCCGTCTTTTTTCTTCAGGGCCTTGGTGACGTTGGTCATGAATGAATCGAGCAACGCCCCGGCGGCGACTTTGGAAACGCCGGCATCCTTTGCCATTTTTTCGATTAAATCTGCTTTTGTCATTTCTGCCTCCTCCATGAGAGATTGATTTTGAAGCCTCTTCAGGCTTAGTTGAATCCAATTTAACCCAAAACCGGCCAATTGTCAATATATAAAAGCACGTTTTATAGGGTTTTACGAGAAGAAATTCAAGGAGAGCCACTGTGTTCACCACTTATCAGGATGGCGACGGAGGGTTTACTTGAAAACTGATAATCCACACCAATCGAGATTCGGCGTTGGCGATGGGCCGAAAAGCCGCAGGGGCTTTGAAATGGGGTTCAAAATCCTGTTTTAAAAAAGGGTGTTTCATGTTAGAAGTAGTAAGTGCAGATCACCTATAATAGTTTGAGGGCATTGGATGAAAACCAGATGCAGCTGGGCGGGGCAGGATCCGCTCTACATTGAATATCACGATACCGAGTGGGGTGTGCCGGTGCATGATGACCGCCTGTGGTTCGAATTCCTGATCCTGGAGGGAGCCCAGGCGGGGTTGAGTTGGCTGACGATTTTACGAAAGCGGCCGAACTACCGCAAGGCCTTTGATAATTTCGACCCGCATCTAGTCGCTGCCTATGATTCTGCTAAAATCAAGCTGCTGCTATCGGATGCCGGCATCATTCGCAACAAGCTAAAAATTGCGGCGGCGGTTCAGAATGCCTCATCTTTTCTGGCAGTTCAAAAGGAATTCGGCAGCTTTGATCACTATATCCGGCGATTTGTCAAGGGCAAAGCCATCAAAAACAGCTGGAAATCCATGTCGCAAATACCGGCTCAAACCCCGGTTTCAGCAGCCATGAGTACCGATCTTAAAAAACGGGGCTTTAAATTTGTAGGTCCGACTATCTGTTATGCGTTCATGCAGGCCACCGGTTTGGTCAACGATCACATTGTCGGATGTTTCCGTTACGAAGAGGTGTAAGCCATGGCGTATTGCTCAAATTGTCAACGCAACCATAATGTGGGTTTTATATCGACACGTTTTGCCGGTACGGACGGCGTTTCACTGGAGACGGCCAAATGGGCGGATGTTTTTGAGAAGGTCGGATTCGCCAGTTATTATTTTGCCGGGGAACTTGATCGGTCGCCGGATTGTTCGTTTCTGGTTGCAGAAGCCCATTTTCAGCACCCGGATATCAAGGAAGTATTTCGCAGTTGCTTTGGACACCAGGTGCGCCGGCGCCAGGTTACGCAAAAAATCTATGAGCTGAAACGCAAACTCAAGGACGAACTTTACCGTTTTATCGATAAATACGAAATTGATCTGCTGGTTCCCGAAAATGCGCTGACCATTCCGCTGAACCTGCCGCTGGGAATTGCAATTACAGAAGTCATATCCGAAACCGGCATGCCGACCATCGCCCACCATCATGATTTTTTCTGGGAGCGCCAGCATTTTATGACCAACGCGGCCTGGGAATATCTCAATATGGCTTTTCCACCCCACCTGCCGACCATCCAGCATGTGGTTATAAATTCCTCGGCGGATAATCAATTGAGTCTGCGCACCGGTATTTCAGCAACGATTATTCCGAATGTCATGGATTTTGAGAACCCGCCTCCCATGTTCAACGGATTTGAATCTTGTGGATTCGATCCTGAAGACAAACCGGCGGCCGGGGATGAATATGGGTCGGACGTGCGCCAGGCTCTGGGGGTCGCCGATGATGAAATGCTGATTTTGCAGCCTACGCGAGTCGTGAAACGCAAGGGCATTGAACATGCAATCGAGTTGGTGCACCGGCTGGGTATGAAAGCCAAACTGATCATCTCCCATGCTTCCGGTGATGAAGGCTATGACTATGAGCGCCGGGTCCGGGAGTACTCCAAATTGATGAAGGTCGACACTTATTTTGTATCCAACATCATCAATGAAAAAAGGGGGCTGACGAAAAACGGCAGAAAGATTTATACCCTGGAGGATGTGTATCCCCATGCCGACCTGGTAACTTACCCTTCGACCTTTGAAGGGTTCGGCAATGCCTTTCTGGAGGCCGTCTATTTCTGCCGGCCGATTGTCGTCAACACCTATTCGATTTATACCATGGACATCAAACCCAAAGGGTTTGCCGTAGTAGAGATTGACGGGTATGTATCGGATGAGGCGGTTCGCAAAACCAGGAAGGTCTTAACCGACCCGGAGTTTCGCAGCAAAATGGTGAAACACAATTACGAAACCGCCGTCCATTACTATTCCTACTCGGTGCTGCACAATAAGTTAAAGAACCTGATCAAGGACTGCACCGCCTGCCCGCTGTAGGAATGAATAATGAAAATTGAATAATGAATAATGAATAATGAAAATTGAATAATGAATAATGAATAATGAATAATGAAGGAATCGCTTCGCTCTATCTATCTTATATGGACAAAGATGATCCTTAAGTATTTATCTCAACTCTGTTGATGCGGACGCATCCGCGACCCTATACCCCAAGCGCCATGCGCTCTGCCCCATGCGCCAGGCGCTTGGCGTTGTCAATCCAAAATCCGCAATCCGAAATCCAAAATCCGCAATCCGCAATCCGAAATCCGAAATCCAAAATCCGCAATCCGCAATCCGCAATCCGCAATCCGCAATCCCTATCAGTCTCCCATCTCAGCCATGTAGTCGTCATACATGGTTTCCAGGGCAAGTTTGTGTTTTGCTTCCTCCTGACAGAGCACTTTAAACAGGGTACGGCTGTCTTCGGATTCTGCCTGGTCCAAAAAGTCATTGTAAAGCTGCAGCGCTTTTTCTTCCCTCTTCATGGCCAGCATGAGAATATCATTGTATCCCATGCCGCGCCGGTACTCCAAGTCTACTACATAGTTGCTGCGCTTGATATCGGTTACCCACTTAAACTGGTAGTCTTGCATGCCGGCCGCCAGGCCCCTGTCTTTAAAATCCTCCAGCAGCCGCTGGTGCTTGCGTTCTTCTGCAGCAAATTCTTCAAACATTTCACCGGCCCCGGAAAAGGCCTCTTCCCTGCTGATGGTGGTGTAAAACTCCGCCGCTTCCACTTCTTTTTCGATGGCAAAATCCAAGATGGCCGCTAAATTTTCAAAATCCATTTTATCTCCTTTCCAACTGATTTATCATGCGACGCTGATACCAGCTTTGTTCCGAAATTTCAACTACTGGTTTGTTGATGTTGGAAAATCCGACGCCAGTGTAGAAAAAAGCTACAGTTATATAACAGTCTGTAATCACGTGGATTTACTTGCCAGACGGTTGATAAATTAAATGCTGCTTTTGCTGAATGCCGGATATCGCAACATTTGTAGCCAAAACCACATGGGGTCGACAACGGGTATTATATTATTTAATTGTTTAATAATTGCAAGCTGTTACAGAAAATTTATATGAAAGAAAATAATCCTGGCATACCGTTTGCTCTATGTTAGGGCAAACAGTAAACGTTAACTCAACACAAGGAGCGAGAGAAATGGCTGAAAAAAATCAACAGGATCGCAGAAGTCGCGTCGGAATGGGATCAACCTATCGCAAAGGCAATGCCCAGGATTTGGCCTCACAACAGGAAATCGGGTCGGTGATGGGAGGACAGGTCTGGCTGGTTAAGCCGGATAAGAAGGCCAAGGCGGCAAATCCCTGCCTCTGGATGCAGGCCGGTGTCGTAAAATACAAAAATTGCGATAACTACTACGACTGTACGACCTGTAAATACGATAATGCCATGGCGCTTAAGGCGGCCAAAGGTAAACAATTGACCTGGCAGGCGGCGATGAAATTGAGGCCGGATATGGACCGGGTCTGCCGGCATAGCCTGACCAACCGGATTGAAAGACGGACTTGCGCCTATGATTACGAATGCGCCACTTGTGATTTCGATCAGTTTTTTGAAGATGTCTGGACTACCAAGAGCAGCAGCCAGCCTTTCGAGGTGCAGCAGGTAAAAGGTTTTGACGTGCCGATGGGGTATTACTTTCACGATGGCCATGCCTGGGCCCGCATCGAAAGCGGCGGCTATATTCGGGTCGGGCTCGATGACTTCGCCCTGAAAGTCCTTGGTGAAGCCGATGCCCTTGACCTGCCGTTGATGGGCAAAGAATTGGATCAGGGAAAAGTCGGCTGGGGACTGAAGCGACAGGACAACCTGGCCGATGTTCTTTCGCCGATCGACGGTGTCATCGTTGAAGTGAATTCCAATATCAGAAATAAACCGGATCTGGCCAATCGGGAACCCTATGCCGGTGGGTGGCTTTTTATGGTTCGCACCCCGGATGTCAAGGCGACCATGAGCAAGCTCATGACCGACCAGAATAGTCTGGCCTGGATGAACACGGAAGTCGGCCACTTGGAGAACATGATCGAAGATGTGGCCGGCCCCCTGGCGGCGGACGGCGGTTTTCTGGCAAGCGATGTTTACGGCAACCTGCCCGATATCGGTTGGAACAATCTGACGAAGACATTTTTAAAGACCTGAAATCCCACAGGGATTCGCATGGAGCAGAGTGCCAAGAGCTAAAGGATAGGCTCAAGAACAATTGCTCCAGGCTCTCAGCGCCAAGCCCTTTGCCATGCATAACAAAACCTGAAGGGGAGCACTATGGATTCTAGACGATTGAAAAACTCATCTGCCGAAAGTCAACATCCCTGCATCTGGCAGCAGGCCGGCGTGGTTCGTCGCAAGCGGTGTGAGATCGACTATCACTGCGAGGCCTGCCGGTTCGACCGGGCCCTGAGGCGAACTGCACGCGCAAACCGGCAACTTATGCTTCAGGGTGAAACCCCCACCGGCAACAGCGGTCGCATCATGTTCTGGAAGGACCGTTTAAGAGAGCTGCCGCCCTGGAAGCAACCCTGTTTGCACCACATGAAGGGCCGCATTGATTTTCGGGCCTGCACCCATGACTACCAATGCGGTAATTGTGAATTCGATCAATATTTCAGCGACCAGTATACGGTGCATGCCGTGGTTCGTCCGGTTGATGTCTTGGACATCAAAGGCTTTAAGCTGCCCCATGGCTATTATCTGCACCGTGGCCATACCTGGGTCAAGATCGAGGAGGGATCAACTGCCAGAATCGGGCTCGATGATTTTGCCCTGCGTCTGCTGGGCCCGCTGGATCGGATAGAAGCTCCGCTGATGGGAAAAACAGTGGAACAGGATCGCGGCGACATCCTGTTGAATCGAAGTTCCAATACCGCCCGGATACAATCCCCGATCAGTGGGGTGGTCACGGATATTAATCCGGATCTCAGGGAAAAGGGCAATCTTGCCAACCAGGATCCCTACACCCAGGGGTGGGTATTAAGGCTGCATTCCGATAACCTGCGCCGTGACTTGAAAAAACTGATGATCGGCGAGCAGGCCAGTGAATATATGGATGCTGAGATCGATCGACTCTATCAGGTGATCGAAGAAACGGCCGGGCCGCTGGCAGCGGACGGCGGCTACCTGGGGGATGACATTTACGGCAATCTGCCGGGGGCGAGCTGGGAGAAACTGACCCGGCTTTTCCTGCAAACATAATTTTCTGCTTCCGGGTTGAATGGTTACGCTTGACTATTGGCAACTATTTATAGTACCAGATTGCATATTTAATCTGATCGGTTCGAGTTCCCGGTCTCACACTCGATTTGCACTTTCACTCTGTTTGGTTTCGAGCGCTTTCAGGCTGACCTGCTTCCTGATCTGTATTGTCAATTCCGAATCGATCGGATGATCCCGATCCAACGTTTTCGCCTGTTAAATACAAAGGGGGAGCTCACAATGGGCGGTACGAATTTTTTGGAGCAATTCATCGATAATGGCGGCCAGCGATCTTTTATCGAACGGCGAAGTATCTCAAATGTTATATATATGTGGGAAAGAAGATCGAATACCGACCGGCGTAAGATTATCGACCGCCGGGTAAGCCTCAATCAACTGCGGCTCAACGGCCCGGAGCGTAGGGCGGTTCTGAAAAAGTGGTTCTTCTGAATGCGGCAATGGGTCAAAGACGGCGGCTCTGATGTCGGACGGAGACGGGCCCCCACCCGGGCAGCCAGAAGGATTACTTCACCTTGATTGCCACCATGGTGGCGTCGTCCTGGAGTTCATCGGAATTAACAAAGCTTTGCAAGCTTGAATTAATGTTGCCGATCAGCATCTCACTAGATTCATGTGCGCTTTGGGTTATTGCCGTTTTTAATCCTGCCACATCAAACATTAAATTCTCGGAGTTGGTGGCTTCGGTAACGCCATCAGAGTAAAGCAATAACAAGTCGCCCTGTTTTAAATAGATCTTCTGCTCTTCCAGCCGGTTGGCGAACTGCACATTTTCAAACATCCCGATGCTCATGCCGTTTGGTTTCAATTCCGTAATCGTGCGCGTGTCTGCGCTGTAAAATAGCGGCCAATTGTGGCCGGCGCGGGCGATCGTGACGGAATTTTCGTCCAAATTAAAAAACGCGATGACCGCGGTGATAAAATCACCGTCGCGCATTCGTTTGCAGATAAGATCATTGACGTTTTGAAAGATGGCGGCCGGGGAAATACTTGATTGTGAAAACGACTGAAACATGCTCTGGGTATATGCGGCATACAAAGCGGCCGAGACCCCCTTGTCCGCAACGTCGCCGACTATGCTGATTATCCGGCTGGCGTCAGGTTGCACAATATCAAAAAAATCACCGCCCACCATTTTTGCCGGTTTGGAATAGGTGGCGATGGAAAGCTGGCGCGACTCGGGAATTTGCACCGGCTGCAGGCTTAGCTGAATTTCCCGGGCAATCTCCAATTCATCACGGGTGGTCAACTTGTCAACCAGTTCCACGACCAGCAATAGATTCAGAATCACAAATGATATCAGTAGATAAAATAAGTCAACCTTAAGCAGTCCCACCAAAAAACCTGCAAAACCCAAGCCGTAGAACAGTCGACGGGCCGGGGTCAGCTGCATCATGAAACTGATAAATATTTCTTTGGCGACCAAAAGGATCGACTTTACCGTCAGGCGCTTTGGAGGATGATCGGGAAGCCCGGTTTTGCCCTTTAAATACGTGAACGCTCCTAGGGCGTCTGTTTTGAGCAGCCGTTCGATCTCACGATGGTTTAATCCGCTCGTGTAAACATATAAAAAATCCTGGATCTTATTTATTTTGCGATTCAACGCTTTCATCATTCGCATCGGTCTTGCCTTTCAATTCGGTTCTATGCAAGGTGCCTGCCAGATTTAAAATGACCGGAAAAAATTCCAATGAGGTTTTTGGTACCACTACTATGGAATTAGCGCCAAGAATGCAAGATCAAAAACTCTGGTGCCCGGCGCTTGGTCGCCCGGAGCCCGGATCATCCGCTGCAGCCTTCCTGCGAAAAATATTGCCTTGCCACCACTTCAACAATGAATTGGCGAATATGGCCATCTTGGTGGTTTATTTTGCTATTATATGGCTTTTTTATGCTGTGCTTGGTGGCTGAAAAATTTTCTTAACTGGCTATAATTTCAAATGGTTGTAAGACATCACAAGATTGGCATGGTACATGCTCATAAAGCTGGTAAACGCCAATAAAAGGAGGTAGTACCATGGGCATCTTTACAAGATTTCGCGATATCGTCGGTTCCAACATCAACTCCATGCTCGACCGGGCGGAAGATCCGGAAAAACTGATCAAGCTGATGATCCAGGAAATGGAAGACACATTGATCGAATTAAAGAGCGCCTGCGCCGGGGTAATGGCTGAGAGCAAGAAAATCGAACGCCAATCATTGGCCCTCGACCAGCGCCTGGAATACTGGGAGGCCAAGGCCAACCTGGCGGTTAAAAAGGGGCGTGATGATCTGGCCCGGGAAGCGCTGCTCGAGAAGCGACGCCAATCGGAAAGATCTCAAGGGCTGGCCTACGAATTGTCTGAGCACGAGGCCCTGTTGACGCAATACAAAGAAGACATTCGACAATTGGAAGATAAATTAAAAAGTGCGCGGGAAAAAGAACGCATGCTGGTGCAGCGCCACATTCATGCCGTTCGCAAAAAGCGGGCCCAGGAAGAAATGCGGCGCATTGACAGTGCCGAAGCCGTCTTCAAATTTGAAGAATTGGAACAGCGTATCGAGCATATGGAAGCCGAGGCCGACCTGGTTAATTTCGGCCGCAAGCCGACATTGGAAGACGAATTGGACCGGCTTTCACTGGATGATGAAATCGAAAACGAGTTAAAAGCAATCAAGGCCTCTTCAATCAATAAGATGGAAGAGCGCGTCGACGCATTGGAAACGATCATCGACGATGTGCCAAGGGAAGGAGCCAACCATGAGCAGATATAGCAGAATGTCTAGACGCGGCCTCTACCGCTCACGCAACGGCGCAATATTAGGTGTGTGCCGGGGAATCGCCGATTATTTTGACCTATCGGTATTTTGGATCCGGGCCACAGCTGTGATCCTGTTTATATGCACCGGGTTTTGGCCGATTGTCGGCGTCTATATCCTGGCCGCGCTCTTGATGAAATCCGATCCGGCCGGACCCGTCGGCAGCAATTCCAAGCCGGCAGCGGGCGGCCGGTATCGCTGCACCGGAGCAGATGCCGCCGAACGTTTGAGACGCAAGTGGAAACATCTGGAAAAACGTATTCGTAAAATGGAGGACAAAGTGACCTCACGCGAATATGACTGGAACAGTCGCTATCACGGTAATTAAGCCTTCTTAATAACGGTACACTCAGATTTACGAATTTTATTCTTTAAACGAAAGTAAGATTGAAAATCGAGGTTCTGGCGGCTTAATTAGTGCCTGAACGAAAAGTGGCCGTTTTTCCAGTTAGCCCGGCCGCTAATTATCACTCATTAAATTACTGCCGTTCAAAACGATGGCGAACAATAGCAAATCAATATTTAGCAGCGTTTTCTCTAAA
>Ga0209786_1000231_pt1 | contig 22886 bp, 21 predicted proteins | sample WorMetilvaeELBA2_FD_187405 | JGI IMG/M metagenome (GOLD analysis project Ga0209786, IMG submission 187405) | Marine gutless worms symbiont microbial communities from Max Planck institute for Marine Microbiology, Germany - Olavius ilvae ELBA.2... ...
TTTAGAGAAAACGCTGCTAAATATTGATTTGCTATTGTTCGCCATCGTTTTGAACGGCAGTAATTTAATGAGTGATAATTAGCGGCCGGGCTAACTGGAAAAACGGCCACTTTTCGTTCAGGCACTATTTATCTTGTGGGTGCAACAGGGAGAAATATATTACATATAGCCATTATTTGACATTCGAATCTTATCGGAATGTAAGAAGATAAAATTCAAATACCAGATGAATTTGGTACTATCAAATACAGTTCAAATTGCGCAGCTCCATTGATTTATGCCCGCTCGCAGGTGGATATACCGGCCGAGTTGCGGCCCCTGCCCTTGACGACGGTCAGCTGGTGGCTTTAACGGACAAAGTTGACCGCGCCGATTTTGTATTAAGAAAGGATGGCGATTTGGGTTGCGGTGTATTGCTTGAAACCACGATCGAAGGTTGCGATTTGAAGATTGGCAACTTGAGCAAAGGCTGCTAGATAGGCGTCGTTCCAGACCTTGTGGGAGTACCCCCGATTCCAGGTGTATGTACGCCAGGCCTCTTCAAGGCCTTCAGGTTCGCGCATAAAATACACCCGTTCATCCTCAAGCAGTTTGTCATAGCAGGTCCAGGCAACATCCATGGCGACAGCTTCGCCTTTGAAAATAGCCGGATTCGTGGCAAGCCGCAAAAATCCTTGCTGGGTTAGCCGGCAAAACACACAACTGTCAGGTTCAGCTCCTTCAAACCATGCTTTGGCTGCTCTGTGGTGTGCATGGATCTCGAAAGCTAAGGCCAGCCAGACGTTAATGTCCGGCAAGTGCATGACTATCCTCATCATTTAAGGTTTTCGCGATGTCATCTGACGTCAGCCGCAATGTGCCGGGATGATTAGACGGAATCAGCGGAAGAGAAATCTTTTTACGGACAATTTTCTTTTCAACCCCGCGTTCCAGTTCATGTACCACAGCATCCGTCAAAAAGGCCTTGAGACTCTTTCCCTCTAAGGCAGCGGCTGCCTTTGCGCGTCTGAGGAGATGGTCCGCTATGTCCACGGTAGTTCTCATAAAATCATATTTTACATAAATATGCTTTTATGTCAATACTCGTTTAAATTTATATGATTTAATACATGATTCGATGTTTAAGGTCCGCCTCCGGTGAATTGGGCGTTTTCGTTGCGCAACGTTCTTTAGGCGCTCATGGACATCACATCAGCAATATATGGTCGATATTAAGGCATGCTTTATATAAAAATTAGGTTTCAAGTGCCAGCCTTTGGTTTTCATAAAGTCATTGATGTGGAATACATCCACTGCATCGGACCGAAAACTGATCACGAAAGTCGGCTGGCCGATCAATGTGAGCTCCGGCATCTCCTGGATTCCCTTTTTGATTTCGTCGGCCACCGCCATGATGGCGCTGGTTGATTTGAGGTATCCTTCTTCACCGAGATAGACGATGGCCGCCGTATTTTCATTGATGCGGTCCGCCACCGCCGCGGGGTCAACCCGGAAGTCCGGTTCCTTAACGGGGACATGTATCATTTTGATGCCGAAGTATTGGCCGGCCTTGTCAAACGCCGGATGGGCCGTGTGCGGCATAATGATATCCGGCGCCGTGATGCCTTATTCCTGTCTTTGACTATATCATCCTTGGCGCGACCTTTGGCAGGCAACGCATGGTACTCTTCGAACCGTCCTTTGTAGGGTTTGAACGGATCGTCAGGCTGGGCTTTATTTTCGTCTTGTGGCATGTTATCTAATTTTTAAAATGGACGGAGCGAAGCGACAGCCACAAATATTCAATATTCAATCTTCAATTTTCGATTCACAGGATCGGCTTTACGGGCGGGGCAGCAATTTCTTCTTGTTGATCAGCCGCGCCGGATCGATCGGGGTTGAACCGACGCTGATGCCCCAGTGAAGGTGCGGACCGGTTGCACGGCCGGTTTTACCGACCCGGGCCACAATTTCCCCTTGTGCGACGCGATCGCCCTCCCGGGCGTCGATGCTGTCAAGGTGGATAAAAATCGACACCAGGCCCAGGCCATGGTCAACCATAAGTGTATTGCCCATTAAATACATATCTTTGGCTGCCAGCCGCACGATGCCAGCGGCCGGGCTGACAACCGCCGTGCCCCTGGGGGCGGCAATATCAACGCCGCTGTGCGGGCTGCGGGGCTGACCGTTGAGTATGCGCTGGCTGCCGTATACACCGGTGACGGTTCCTTTAACAGGCGCGATAAATCCGTTTCCTAAGAACAAGGGCACCGGATGCACCTTTGCCCGGCGGATTTTACGAACTTTTTTATTGTCATTTTTTATGCGCTTGACGGCTTTCGGCGGCGGGTTGACATGGCGTTTCGGTAAACCGTCAATCCGTTGAATTTTCCATTCGTAGGCCATCACTATCACCGTCCTGGAAACTTTCTTCTTGCCATGCACCGCTGTAATCAGAAGATCGGTTTTTTGCAGACGCGGAACACCGATGATAAAATAGCCCTCGCTGCTCACCGTCATTTTTTTGCCCAGGTATTTGACAGTACCCGCCGGTTCGACCCGACCGACAACCAAATCACCCTGAAAGACCCGATTTGGCAGCCTGAGGTCGAGCGCCCATGAAACGGATGTAAATGAGAGAATAAAAATCGTTATAGCAGATAGCAATAGTTTCATAAGTGTCTAGTCTTTTTCCGAGACCGCGTTCGAAAAAATGGCCTCGGCGGGGCAGCAATGGCGCAGTTTGTAGGTTTTAGGTGTCAGGTGTCAGGTTTCGGGTGTCAGGAAAAATAGGTGCCAAATCCTGACACCTGACACCTGACACCTGACACCTTTGAAATGTCAACGCGCTTGGTGACATCGACAAAAAATATTCAATCCTCAGGTCGATGCTCTTGCAGCAATTCGACTACCTCCAGATGATTCTTTTCGGAGGCCAATTGCAGCGCGGTTGAGCCATTTTTACTTCCGGCATTGACATCCGCCCCTTTATCAATCAACAGGGCGACCGTCTCCCGGTCACCGGATAATGCCGCCGTATGCAAGGGTGTTAAATCATTCTTGCTTTTGGCGTTGATTTCAGCACCCCGGGCGATCAGCAGGTCGACGGTCTCTTTGCGTCCGGCCAAAGCAGCCGTGTGCAGGGGCGTCAAGCCGTCTTGATCCCGCGCATGGATATCAGCACCTTTTGCAGCCAACAGGGCAACCATCTGCCGGTGTCCCTGCCAGGCCGCCGCATGTACCGGCGTTAAGCCGCGCACATCCCGGGCATTGACATCGGCGCCCTTTTCGATGAGCAGTAAAGCTATTTCCCCGTAGCCTCTCACCGCCGCATCGTGCAGCGGCGTTTCGCCGAGTTGGTCCCCTTCGCTGAAATCAGTGTCGTCATCGATCAGCGCTTCGACCAGGACGATATCGTTTAGCCGCACGGCCTCATTGAGGGTAAACTGGGAAGGTACCCGCTGGGCCGCTAACCTGGCTTTGGTACTGGCATCCAATCTCCCGGTTGCCGGTAGACCGGCATCTTCCTGGAAAAGCTTGATGGCGGTTACGGTTTTGCGGCCCCTGATTCCATCCGGCTTGCCGGGATCGTATCCCAGCTCCTGCAGTTTCTTTTGGGCATCATAGACAATTTGATCGCCGGCAACAGCGGTCCCAATCCAGCAGAAACCGGCCAAGGCCATGACAATTGACATAATTATTAAAATGTTCCGCATAATATTTACTCCGCCCCGCAAAAAGCCGGTGCGAGGTTGGCTCTATCAATTTAGCAATTTGAATCAGTAAAAAATTAAAGAATTTTATACCGAAAGGATAAATTAATCCGCCGGGCAATACTGCAAGCAACATTCTGCAAATTTCAAAGAATATTATACTGCCCTGAACAGGCCATCATTCAGGGCGGATTAATATAAAAATACTAAACTATTGGCCAATGGTCAAGGAAACGCCGCTCGAATGACCATTGACTTAGCGGATTGGGGGCCGTAAACATACAACGAATAGAAAGGAAGTCGAATGGTTTATGAGAATACCCATCTCTGGGCGGCCCAACAGATCAGAAGTCGGATTGAAAACCGTCAAATTGCGGAAACGATCGGCGATCGTGCAGACTTCTATTATCTCGGCGCCGTATTTCCGGATGTACTCTATTACAGCAAAGATCCCGTCATAAGCCGGGTCGCTTACTTTCTTCACGGTGATACCGGAGTTTCCACCAATGCCTTCATATTCGATGCTCTGGATCTAATCAGAGTTACACCTGACGAAAACACCCTGGTATTTATATGGGGGTTTCTGACGCATTGCGCTCTGGATATTGTTTTTCATCCGGTTGTTTTTTATTTTTCCGGCTACGCGCCGCAAGACGACCCTACCAGCCAATTGCACAAAGAATACCTGCATTTACATTATGAGACCATCATCGATCGGCATTTTAACAAAGGGAGTTTTCTTGAAAATATGATCAATCCGGCCATCGTTAAGGATCTCACCCTTCCTCCGATGCGCAATATCTCCCACCGGGATATTCAAAACTGTCTGAAAAAGCAGATCTTTTATTTCCGGTTAATCCACAACCGTCTTTACTATTGGATCTTTAAAGTGCTGGCACAGATGGGCCTGGCGGATAAAAGATTGGTGGCCGGGTTTTATGCCAACCTCGCCGTCGAAACAAAGACCCTGCCTCAAAAATTAATCTACCGGGATATAATTTCCGGCAGCAACAGCGAGACGACCCTTGAAGATTTGATGGAGGAAAGCATCACCCTGGCGGTCAAGATGATCGGGGCTGCCTATGAATACTATGCGGGAAATATCATCAGACAATCCTGCCAAAACACGATTGCGGGTCACAACCTGGACACCGGATGGGTTAACAAAACCAAAGCGGATATTCGCTTTTCTTTGAAGTCTTGATTTTATTTTCTATTCACTTTTTTTGCTGAAATATAAATTGGCAATGGCCATCAGCGATGTACCGACGATGAGCAGAAAGGAGATGGCATTGATGACGGGGGTGCTGCCGTCGCGCACCTGCAGGTAAAGGTTGATCGGCAGTGTCGCTTCATGACCAACCAGAAAAAGGGTGGTATTGAAGTTCTCAAAAGACATCAGAAATGCCACGGCCGCGGCCCCGATGATGGCCGGCCGTAAAAATCTGAGCGTAATATGCCAGATGACTTCAAAGCGGTTGGCGCCCAGATTGAGGGCGGCTTCTTCGAGGGTGCGGTCGAATTTCTTCAAACGTGCCGAGACCACCAGTGTGACCAGGGTTGCGATGAATGAAAACTGTCCCAACACGACCAGCCAGAAGCCGGGACGCAACAATTCAAAATCCAGATTCCAGTGGGATTCGAAATATATCCCCAGGGTGTTGCTGAGCAGAAGAATGGAAATTCCCAGGATCACCCCCGGAATCACCAGCGGGGCCAACATGAGAAAATAGAGCAGAGGCTTGAAACGGAACTCCTCCTGTTCGAATAGAAACGCGGCGCAGGTGCCGACTGCCACTGACAGGATGGTCACGAAAAATGCGACCCGGAAACTGACCCAGATACTGTCCAGGTTGATTTGATCATGGAAGATACCGACCCGCTCCGGCAAATTGGCGGTAAACCATTCCACTGTAAAGCCTTTCCAGGGTAAAGCGGGAAACTGGGAATCGTTAAACGCCAGGACACAGGTTACCAGCAGGGGGGCAAAAAGAAAGGTAAAATACAAAATCACATAGAACTTGAAAAATCGATCATAGGTTCTGGATTTCGGCAAGGTCCGTATCATTGCACCACCTTTTTCAGATTCTGGCGCGTCAGCTTCAGTCCCAGCCAGACCACCAGCGAAGACAGCACCAGCAGCAAAAAGCCGAAGGCCGACCCCTGATTCCAGTTAAAGCTGGCGATAAACTGGTTGTATATTTGTTCGGTGAACCACAGCGAATTTTTACCGCCCATTAAATTGGGGGTCAGATAGTTGCCCAGGGTCAGCATAAACACCACGATCGAACCGGAAACGATGCCGGGTGTGGCATGGGGAATGATAATTTTGAACAGAATACTCCACATGTTGGCGCCCAGATCATAGGCGGCTTCGATCAGGCTGTCGTCAAGGCTCTCCAGCACCGAAACAATAGGCACCACCATAAACAGCATGGATGTGTAAACCAGCCCGAGAATCATGGTCGAATCCCGATAAAGCATTTCAACCGGCTGGTGCAAAATTCCCAGACTGGTCAGAAAATGGTTGATGATGCCGCTTTCGCGCAGCAGGATCATCCAGCCGTAGACCCGCACCAGTTCGCTGACCCAGAACGGCAGCAACAGCAGCACCAGCAAAAAGCCTTGATATCGGGTCGCCACAACCTTGGTAATGTAAAAAGCGACCGGCAGGGCAATCACGAAGGTGAGAAAAGTGACCAATATAGAGTACAGCGCCGTTCTTACAAACGTCAGCCAGTAAATGGGTTCTTCGAAAAAATAGGCATAATTGTTCAAGCTCCAGGTCATCTGCCCGTCATCGCCTTCGTAGCGAAATGACATGATCAGCAGATCGATGTGGGGCAAAACAATCATCAATACCAGCCACAATAGGACTGGTGACAAAAAGAATACTAGTGCCCAGCGTTTTTGGTTTCTCATAGAAAATAAGGTTTCAGGTGTCGGGTTTCAGGTGTCAGGATAAATAAAACGCGTTACGGGTCACGAGTTACGGGTTACGGGTTACGGGTTGCGAGTTACGGGTTGCGAGTTACGGATTACGGGTTACGGGTTACGGGTTGCGAGGTATTAATTTCGCGTTACGCGTTTCGCAATTCACGTCTCGCACCACGGGCTAAGGTATATAGCATTTACAGGCTTGGTTCTAACATCGGCTGCGTCTTCTTCGTAGGTTGGGTTGAGCATCCCGATATCTTTTGTTGGGTTTCGTCCCTCAACCCAACCTACTTGCCAGCTATTTTTCTGCTATCAGCGAAACCCAACAAAATGGCCGAAGATAGGATCATCCCCACATTTACAGTGTCAGATTATAATTCGGAGTTGTTAGTCAGAAAAAATAAAATCGATAATATTCCTTCCTTCAATTCCCACTTACGCATTCCCACTTCCCAATTCCAAACTCTGCCCTCTGTCCTCTGTCTCTACGCCATGCACCCTGCTCCATGCGCTTAGCCCTTTTCCCACTTCCGCATTCCCACTTCCCAATTCCAAACTCTGCCCTCTGTCCTCTGTCTCTACGCCATGCACCCTGCTCCATGCGCTTAGCCCTTTTCCCACTTCCGCATTCCCACTTCCCAATTCCAAACTCTGCCCTCTGTCCTCTGTCTCTACGCCATGCACCCTGCTCCATGCGCTTAGCCCTTTTCCCACTTCCGCATTCCCACTTCCCAATTCCAAACTCTGCCCTCTGTCCTCTGTCTCTACGCCATGCACCCTGCTCCATGCGCTTAGCCCTTTTCCCACTTCCGCATTCCGACTTCCCAATTCCAAACTCTGCCCTCTGTCCTCTGACATCTGTCCTCTGCCTTCTGTCATCTGTCCTCAGCAGCGAAGCAGATACCCGATCGCTCGTTCCATCCGATTTCAATTTTGTCATCTTTTTGGATGTAGTCGAACTGACGGGTTTGCGGCAATGCCACGAGCAATTCCATGTCTGCATCGAGCGGGTGGGCCAGCAGGCGGCTGTTGGCACCGTCGAAGAGAGTGTCCTTGATGACGACTTCAAATCGATTGAGGTCCTTTAAGCCGGTGTCGGGCTGAATCAGCATGGCTTCCGGACGCAAAAACAGGTCGACCCGGTCTCCCGGCTGCATGGGTTGCCGGAGTTTGGTGCGAAATACATTGCCCTCGGCGGTTTGCACTTCAGCCGTGTTTTCACGGCACTGCTGAATCGTGCCGGTCCAGGTGTTGTTATCCCCGACAAACTGGGCCACGAAAGGCGTTTTGGGATCATTGTAAAGATTTTGCGGCGTATCGATCTGTTCGAAGACGCCCCGGTTCATCACCGCCACATGATCGGACATGACCAGGGCCTCGGACTGGTCATGGGTGATGTAAACGAAAGTCGTGCCGACTTTGGCCTGCAGCTTCTTTAGCTCGACTTTCATCTGTTCCCGCAGCTTCAAATCCAGCGCCCCCAGCGGTTCGTCCAGCAACAATACGGCCGGTTCCAGAACCAGGCACCTGGCGATTGCCACCCGCTGTTTCTGTCCCCCGGACAGCTGGTCGATTTTATTCTCATCAAATCCGGCCAGATCCACCCTTTCCAGGATGGTATTTACTTTTTCTTCGATGGCCGCTTTGCGCTCCCCGCGTCGTTTGAGTCCAAAGGCAATATTCTGGCCCACATTCATCATGGGAAACAGGGCCAGGTGCTGAAAAATGAGATTTACCGGCCGTTTATTGGGGGAAATGCCAAGCATGCTCCTTCCGCGAATTTCGATGTTGCCCTGGGTGGGTTCCGTAAGGCCGGCAATCATGCGCAACAGGGTCGTCTTGCCGCAGCCGGACGGGCCCAGGATGGAGAAGAATTGACCATCCGGCACTTCGAAGGAAACGTTGTCGACAGCCACGAAATCTTTGAAGGTCTTGGTGACGTTTTGGACCGACAGATCAATTTTCATAAAAACCTGCTAAGGAAGTTTTTTGAATAAGGCCATAATTTTTTATTGGAGTGGGAAATGGAATTCGATTTGGAGCAAGGGGGCTTTCAGGGAAAAGGAAGGCCCCCTTTGAATAATCCGGTTTGGAACTAAAGCAGTTCCAGCCCTTTTCTATTTGGCAGCTTTAACCTTATCCAGAATTCGGCCTTCAATTTCTTCCAGCTTGGCCGGCACCGGCGGATACCATTTGATGTTGGCAATGGCCCGCAATGGAAAACAACGCTCGAAATTGGCTTTAACGGAAGCGTCCAATAATTGCACGGCCCCGGCGGAAGCAGTGCCATACTTTTCGGCGTTGGTAAAAATCGCCGCATTTTCCGGCCGCAGCATAAAATTGATCCATTTATAGGCGGCATCCACATTTTTAGCTTTGGCCGGAATCGCAAAGGTATCGATCCAACCTAAGGCGCCGCTTCTTGGCGCCACAAAGTCAATGTTCGGATTTTCAACATTCATTTTCCAGCCGCCCTGGTCCCAGGCCATAGCCACATGCACTTCGCCGGAGCGCATCGACTGCAGCAGATTATCGCCGTTGGTCCAATAATTTTTCACGAAATCCTTGCCGTCGATCATGGCCTGCCCGACTTTTTCCATCAAAGCCTTGTATGCCATAGGATCGCTATATTTGGCGAACGGATTTTCTCCCATGGCAAAAGCCAGCGCGATCAGGGTCGGCCTTTTGAGGCGATAGCTGATGCGGCCCTTGTACATGGCATTCAATATATCGGAATAATCGGAGGCGTTGGGAGCAAACTTTTTGTTGACCACCAGCCCGGATGTACCCCAGCAAAACGGCACCGCGTGGGGTTGGCCATTGACCATGGTGTTGAGTTTGACCGCTTCCAGCATGGATTCGATTATTTGGCCGGTTTTTATCTTGGACATATCGATGGGCTGGTAAATCTTGTACTTTTCCTGGACGGACGCAATGCGGTCCTGACTGGGCTGGGCCAGATCGAATCCGGCGCCGCGGGTGGCCCGCAGTTTGGCAATCATCTCCTCATTGTTGGATTTGGTGACTTTAACCGTTATGCCGGTCTCTTTTTGAAATTTTTCGACCAGCGCCTGGGGCGCATAACCCGACCAGGTGAGTAAGGACAACTCTTCGGCGGCATACAGGTTGCCGAAACTGAAGACCAGCATGGTGGATACGACGAGTGAAATTACAAAAACTTTTTTCATGATTACAGCCTCCTTTTTTAAGGGTTAAAATCTCGCAAAACAAAATCACCAAAACAACTTTCAATCTAAAAGTCAAATTAAAAATTTTAGAGTTTGTGTCCTGGTGTCATTGTGGCATATAATTTGTTGTTTATCCGGGTTGGGATATAGTTTTTCCAGGTGTTACGCCGGGCAAGAATTCCTTGCTGGTAGTCACTTTTTCGTGGTAAAGACCGCTGCAGCACGTCCGGAAGGCTGTTTACAAACGACGGAGCGCAGCGACATCCACAAATATTCAATTTGCAATCTTCAATTTTCAATTCCGGCTCGTCCGGATAGGGTCTTTATGACTGCCAAAAAGCCGTATACCATCGTCTGGGATTTTGACGGAACCCTGATACCCAATGATCCCTGCGACAGCGAACAGACATTGATGATGTACAAGTTGTACGAGGCCGGGGAGAAAATTTCCATTTTCGCCCACGCCCTGGCCAGGATTCTGATTTATGCGGACCAGAAGGAGTACGGGAGAAAATTATTCAAGCAATTTTACATCCGCTTTATGCAGGGGGATTCTGTCGATATATTCAATCCGGTCGGCCGACGCCTGGCCGCTAAAATCTCACCGGCGGACCGGGAAGCTCTAATGGAGTTGGCCGGTCAGGGCCACCACATGATCGTGTTGAGTTGTGGGACCGTAAATTTGAGCGAAGCCACCCTGCGCGAAGCCGGTCTTGGCCATTGCTTTGAACTTTTCGCCGGCAACCGGTTTGAATCTGTGAATGACAGGATCAGCACCATGACCTTGCACATACCCAATCCGGAGGATAAAGTCAGATTTCTGGCCGCCCGAAAAATTGACCCATCCCGCTGTCTGGCCGTCGGGGATGGGTATACGGATATACCCATGCTGGATTGGGCGAATATTTCAGTGTTGTTGGACAGGACCGGGCGCAAGCAAAAACGGTATGCCGATAAAAATTACCATTTTGTACAATCATTGCCTGAAATTTTAGGAATAATAAATTCCGTTTAGGATCTAAAAAATAGATTCCGAGTAATTATCGGCAAAACATATGCGCCACTATGGCAAGAAGACTCAATGAAAATTTCCAATATCACTCGTTTACAACCTTTGAACCATGAACCTTGAACCTATTTACATATGAAACTTAAAAACCTAATCGTATTCGACATGGATGGCGTGATTATAGACGTATCCGCCTCCTACCGGGATGTGGTTCGCCAGACGACGGGGTTGTTTTTCCAGCGGGCCCGGGGCGCGGAGAAGCTGCCGTCCCCCCTCTTCGAGCTTTCCGATCTTGCGGCGGTCAAACAGAGCGGGGGACTCAACAATGACTGGGATCTGACATTTGCAGTGATCAGCCTGCTATTTTCGCTGATCACCCGGCCGGACAGCCCTAAAACCACTGATCCCTGGAGTCGTTACCACGACACCATCGGCCGCTGCGAGGCGGCTCCATTGGCAGAATTTTTACTGGCGACCGACCGGCCGCTGGCCGCCTTGCTCAAACAGCACGGCCGCCATCAAGATCCGTTTATCAGCAGCCTATACCAGAGTGATGTCGGCAGCGGCAATATTATTAAACAGATATTTCAGGAAATCTACCTGGGTGAAGATCTCTTTCGGTCCACTTACAATATGGCGCCGGCCGTCTATCGGAACGCCGGCTATATCCTGCGGGAAAAAGTGCTGATCGACCGGCAGCTGTTAGGAGAACTGGCCGCTGAAAACGTGCTGGCCATTGCCACCGGCCGTCCCCGGGCAGAGGCGGAATATCCGTTAAAACATTTCCGCCTGGATCAATATTTCAGCCAAATGTTAACCCTTGACGATTGCCTGGCCGAAGAAAAACGAGTTTTTGAAATGGAAGGGCGGACCGTCTCATTGAGCAAACCGAACCCATTCATGCTGGATGCCATTGCAGCCAATAGCCCGGATTCTTTTGATCGGTTTTATTATGTCGGCGACATGCCCGATGATATGCTGGCCGCTGCCGGAGCTGCGGCAAATTACCGGGGCATCGGCACCCTGTTAACCGCCCCCGACAGGAACAGCCTTAAAAAGGAGCTGGAAAAAGCCGGGGCCGATTATATCATCGACAGCTTCGAAGCGCTGCGGGGAATAACCCTTTGACAGGCGACGAATAGGTCTTACTCTTTAAAAACAGATGCAAAAATAAATGGAAGGAAGACGGATGACGGCACTGGCCTACCAGCGGAGCAGCCAGCGATTTGAGATAGAAGCTCCTGTTATGCTTGAAGATTTTCGAACAGGCTTCGACTACAGAGGCATCATATTCAACTATAGTGCTGATGGCGTCTACCTGGAGTCCGACTACGCCCCCCGTCCGGGCCGCAAGTTTCACATCAAGGTCAACGGCGCCCGCCATATTTTTCTCAGCGACATTTACCTGGCCGAAATCAGGTGGCGACGACCCCTGCCTGATGAAACTTCCGATTTTTCCTTTGGCATCGGTATGCAGTATTGTTGAGCAAGCATAGCGCAATAGGCATAAATGCAATCCTTCGAGGCCAAGTCGACCTGCCGCTGATGACACCTGACTATATTTTAGATTTTGGATTGCGGATCTAAGGATAATTTGATTGCGGATTTTGAATTGCGGATTTTGGATTTAAGGTATTCTGCCTATATTATTAACCGATAGAGCGACCTGTCGGGTCGTAGCCGGAGGCGAAGCCTGAAGCGATACCACCAATCCAAAATCCGAAATCTAAAATCTAAAATCTAAAATTTAAAACTTATAAATAGATAATAGCGGATAACACCGGGACACTACGTTAACAATCACTATATCACACATCTAACCCATCATCAGATCTGCAAACAATCCTCCCCTAAGACCTTGTCCAGCACGGCAATTACCTCATCGGCGTTTTTCTCACTGAAAACTATCGGGGGTTTCAATTTCAGGACATTGTCCAGGGGTCCATCGGTGCTGATCAGAATCCCGTGGTCACGCAGCCGATTGATGACATAATCGGCATGCTCCGTGGCTGGCTCCAGGGTTTCCCGGTGGGTGACCAGCTCGATGCCGGCATATAGTCCCAGACCGCGCACGTGCCCGATGAGGGGATATTTATCCGCCAGCCCTTGCAGGCCCTCCAGCAGGCGCCGGCCCGCCCGCCGGGCGTTTTCCTGCAGGCCCTCGTTTTCAATGACGTCCAGTACGGCCATTCCGATCGCACAGGACACCGGATTGCCGCCGAAGGTATTGAAGTATTCCATACCGTTGGCAAAGGCATCAGCGATGTCAGCCGTCGTAACCACGGCCGCCAGGGGATGGCCGTTTCCCATCGGTTTGCCGAGGGTCACGATATCGGGTACCACGTCCTGGGTTTCAAAGGCCCAGAAATGACTGCCCGCCCGCCCGAAACCTACCTGCACTTCATCCACGAGGCAAAGTCCGCCGGCCGCCCGCACGTGCCGAAGGGCTTCAGCCAGGTAGTTTTCGGGCAGCACGATCTGGCCGCCGCAACCCAGCATGCTTTCACAAATAAAGGCCGCCGGCCTCTTCCCCTGGTCCCGGATCTGCTCGGCGGCTTGCTTGACGTAAGCGGCGTAGCGGGTGCCGGTCGCGGCCCCGGTGCCCTTATGCGGCCCGCGATAACCGTCCGGCATCACGACTTTGTGGGCCCAGGTCGGCGCCCCGCGCCCGCCGGGCCGATCGTGCTTGTAGGGGCTGATGTCGATCAGGGCCTGGGTGTTGCCGTGGTAGGCGCCCTCCACCATTATGATGTCCTGCTGTCCGGTGTAGGTGCGGGCCAGGCGCAGGGCCAATTCGTTGGCTTCGCTGCCGGTGCACACGAAAAAGCAGACATTCAGGGGGTCGGGAAATTTAGCCAGCAGTCGCTCGGCATATTCAATGATGTTATCGTGCAGGTAGCGGGTGTTGGTGTTGAGAACCGGCATCTGGCGCTGGCCGGCGGCAACGACGTGGGGATGACAGTGCCCGACATGGCACACATTGTTGACCCCATCCAGATATTTCCGGCCGTCCTCGGTATACAGATACTGCCTGCTGCCGCGCACGACCTTTAACGGTTTTTGATAGGAAATGCTCAGGTTCCGGCCCAGGCTTTGCCGGCGTATCGCCAGAATTTCCGACTCGGTTCTAGCTTCGGATGACAGGCAGCTATTTGGAATACCCAGCACCAAATTGGGATCGGGACAGATGCTCAGCCAGATCTCGCGTTCGCTCGGCCGAGCGACACCGGGAAAAGTCCCGTTTTCGCCAAGCAGGTCGAGAATGATTTGAAAGTGAACATGCGGCGACCATCCCCCGTTGGTGGCCGGCTCGCCGATGCGGGCGATTTGCCGGCCTTTTTCAACCGTCATGCCGGCTGTCAGACCGGTCAGTGAGTCCGGACTCAGGTGGCCGTAGAGGGTGTAGAAAATCTCGCCTTCGTCGGTTCGATGCTCTAATATGATCGTTGGCCCGTAGTCGAGGGGCGCCGCGTTGTTTTGAACACGATGCACATTGCCGCCGAGGGGCGCAAAAACCGGGGCGCCGCTGGATTTGAACAAATCGATGCCCAGATGGACGGTCCGGTGTTCGGCCATTTCTTCGGTCCGGGCCTTGAACTGATCGGTGGTATAAACCAGCCGGGCTTCATTATAGCGGCCAATGCCGACGCCGACGCCGTTTGCCCGCAATTGGCTGAAAATTTTGTCGGTGATAGATGCCAGGTCGGCACCGTCACCGTCGCCGCCCAGCAGCAGGCCCCCCACACTCAAATCGAGCACCAACTGTTTGGCAGCGCGCAGATCATCCTCCACAATCGCTCCGAATTCCGCCGTATTATGCCGCAGCCAGGTTGTAATGCTCTCGGATTGAGGCTGGGGCGGCAGTCCACAGGCCTGCCGGAAGGTGTAATGCGCCAGATTGGTGTGCAGGTCCGCCAATTTTTTCAGCAGTTCCCAGGCCGGTTTCTCCGATATGCGCAGATAGTCATTATCAGGTTCATGCCGCTGCTGGTTGGCCGAATGGCAGACGCTCATGCAAAGCCGCATGCAGATCAGGTCAAATAGCACGGCCAGTTCCGGCTCCGTAAGCGGGTATGCCTGATGATAGCCGGCAACAACTTTTTTAGCGGCCGCCAGCGGATCGATCTTGTCCAGCATGGCGTAGGCGCAAACAATGGCCACCTCATTAACGGTCCGGCTGAAGACCATATCGCCGAAATCGATAAGGCCGGAAACTTTACGGCTCCACCTGCCGTCGGGTGCGACCAGCACGTTGTAGTCATTGCCGTCATTGTGGATAACGCTGGTGCGCAGGTTCGACAATTGCGGTTCGGTGGCAGCCCGGTAGCGAGAAAGAAACCCCTCCACCAATTGCCGATGGGCGGGTTTCTTGATCAGGCCCGTATATTCGGTCAGGACCCGGCCCGCGTTATTCAAATCCCAGTGAAAGTCGCGATGAGTGGCCGGATGATCGAAGTCCTGCAAGATTTGACTGAGATTGCCGAAAAACCGCCCCAGGCTGACCAATAATTTTTCACTGTGCGGCTTTACCAGGGCCAGGGGTTTGCCGGGCAGATAGGTCAGTAGCCGGACGAAAAAGGACGTTCCGTCATCACCCCGGATCGATGCGATTTGCTCATCATTGACGGTCGAACAAACCCGCGGCGCGGTGGCGGTATCCGGCTCCGTCCCGGGACGCCTGTGCTGGATGTGCATCATGGCCCGGTTCTGGAAATCCAGCACCGCTTCATCTTCCGTTGAATTGGCTATTTTTAGAACATAGACCTCATGGTTATCGCATGACAGGCGGAAATTCTGGTCCCGTTCACTGGGCAGCAATTTGGCGGTGGCATCGAGGGCGAATAGATCCTTGGCTATTTTTACGGCATCGTGTTCGCTAAACCTGGGGGAATGCTGAACGATGGATGACATGGGGTATTGTTTCCTTCCGGATTAAAGGTTGTCGTTTAATTGTGTTGTATTGGAATAACAAAACGATATGGTTAGCCGAATCCTTCAAAAGTGTCAAAATATTTTGCGTTTTTTTGCGCAAAACTGATTTGGTAACTGTCGCAGCATTTTCCGAGACTGCGCTCGGAAAAAGGGGCTCCTGCGGTGCAGCTACAGCGCAATTCAAAGAATTTAGATGTCAGGTTTCGGGTGTCAGGGAACCGAGTTGCTAAATCCTGACACCTGAACACTGACACCTGAAACCTTCAGTAACTTACAACATATTGTCAGAAAAAAGGAGCTAAGGGCCTAATACCCAACCCGGACAGGCCGGAAATGACGAATGACGAATGACGAATGACGAATTGTGGTATCGCTTCGCTCTGTCTATTATATTACAATCGATCATTTAGCTTTTAGCCTATGTAAAAGTTGACGCCAAAATTGATCTTTGTAAATGATTGTTTGTTAGTGCATTGCAAAGATGCCGACAAATGTTTTGCACAATTTGCACGAAACTGAATTGGTAACTGTCTAATACCCAATACCCAACACCCAATCCCTCAATCCCCCAATCCCTAAATCCCCCAATCCCTAAATCCCTCAATCCCTCAATCCCTAAATCCCTAAATCCCTAAATCCCCCAATCCCTAAATCCCTCAATCCCTCAATCCCGATATTGGACCCACGTCCAGTATTTACAAATCCAATATATATGCTATGCTGTAGTACAGGGCTCAAGGTTCAGGCCGGCACCGGCGCAAGGGCTCTATAAACACTATAAAGACAAAATCCTCAGAGGAAAAAAAGTATGCACCGAGCAGCTAAAGTATCGATGTTCGTGATATTGGTAATTTTAATTTCAGCAGTCATATCCCCCCTCAAAGCAGATAGAAGTGACCTTCACTGCTATATTCAGGCAACCAGTGTGGATGTTAGAGTTGAAGTCTGGGAAGAAGACCGCCGCGGCAATAAAGGGCCGCTGCTTTGGAAAGGCATCGTCAGAAAGGGTCAGAGAAAGAGAATAAATACCCGTACCGGCGGTATCCGGGTTTCCAGCACTACGTATATCGATACCAACAGTCCCCTTAGTGGAGATACCAGTCGATGGTGCGACGAAGGCTCCTCGGTGGGCGTGCCTTAAATCGACATTCGACATTCGTAAATCCGCACCTCGCAAACCGCAACCCGCACTTCGTGTGAAACTACATCTATATTAACCCCAACACAGGGTATTTTAATCGTGCTCGTCGTCGTACTCGTACTCGTCCTCGATACTGAAAGCGGCTCAAAAGCTTCGAGGACGAGCACGAGTACGAAACGAAGGATGTGCTCATAAGAAACGCCGGTTTGGCACAGTTTCTTTTCTCGATCAGTAAACGTTCTTGAAACCTCAGATAGCTCGCAGATATTGTGGGAGCGGTTTCCAACCGCGATAAAATCGGCTTTTCCTATTCCTTTTCAACTTCATCCGGTAAAATCCCCGCATCCTCGGCCTCACGGGCGGCGGTTTCGGCCTTGGCGGCCGCCTTGGCCGCCCTTCGCGCCAAATCTTCGGCCTGCCGTTCAGCTTCGACCGCCGCCTTTTCGGCATTTTCCGTCGACTGTGGATCGGCGGACTCCGGGTCGTTTCTGAGTTCCAGCGCCCGCCTTCTGGCTTTTTTCGCGGCTTCGGCCGCATCTTCAGCCCGTTGGCCGATGCGCAGCAGCAATTTGCGGGCGTGGTCAAGATCATCCATCAATTTCGCTCGTTGGCCGACCTCACCCGCTTCAGGCTCCGCATCCAGATCGAATTCCTCGGCGGCCATGACCAGAGCCACCACCGGCAGCAGAAACAGGGTGTCCGCCATGGGGTTGCCGAATGGATCGACGACACGGTTTTTCTGTATTCGAAACGGGAGGAACACCAACGCCGAATCAGCCGAATATTCAGCCAACGTGTCGGCATCGGCCGGGCCCACCAGAATGGGTTCGGCTTCGATGCGGACATCATCCAGCATTTGAGTAAGATCATCAAGTGATTGATCGCCACTATCAGCCGAGTTAACAGCCAGCAAACGGATTCCGGCCTCACGCCAGGGGTCGCTGCGGGTCATTAAATATGCCAGCATCAGCATCAGGCGGCTGCAGGCGTCACCCCACCACCAGACATCGATATGATGGCCTTTAAGATCAGACTCCATGAGATAGGCCCATTTATCGTCCTTGGCATCCAGAATGACCAGATTGCAGCCGAAAAAGCGTGCCACACGCAGATTCCGGCCAAATTCCTGATTGTGCAATTCCAATAGCCGATGTGACGATTGGCCCAGCCAGTTGAGCAATATCGTGTTGGTCCTCAAATCGCCCAGTCCATGGGCCTGCACCACGGATAGGATGCCCGACTGCAAGGTCGGTGCAACGACGACCAGGGACAACGCCTGAGAGCCATCTTTAGCAAAACCCTGACGCAGTTCCAGTTCAGCTTGCTCTTTAATTTTGCGCATCCCGATCCCCTGGTATTCGATAACCTGCACGGCCGTGGTCAAACCGCTGCCGCCTTCGATCCAGGATGCAAACCGCAAAAGGCCGGAGCGGCGCTGGGGGTTGTCGGAAAACGCCAGAATCTGGGGCCGCCAGTCGAGCGGATGTTCAAGCTCGGCCGAAGCTGCCAGCAAGAGCTCCCGGATCTGATGCAGGTGATGGGAACGACGGCTGTCGGCCCAGCGGGTCGGACCGGCCGTGCGCTTGACATACTGATAAATGGCAACCACCACCCCAACCGCCACAAGACCGGCCTTCAGATCGACCGCCAGCATGGCGCCCAGGCAGGCCAGGGCCCCTGCCAGGCTCAGCCACTTGTGAAAATAGCGAAAGCGGGGTCGGAAAGACGGGCTTTGGGATTGCGCCTCATAAAAAGTGGCATAATTCAACAGCCCGTAGGAAATCAAAAAAAACATCGCAACGATCGATGCGATCAGGTTTAATTCGCCGTAAGCCACGGTGGCATAAGCGATGCCGGCGGACAGCACCACGCCGCGCCTGGGATTGGCACTGGGGCCGGAACCTTTGGCAAAAAAAGTCAGGAAAGAAAAAATGCGATCAGCCGCCAATGATTGGATGATGCGGGGAGCGCCGAGAAATGAGGCCATGGCCGATGACAGGGTGGCGGCAATCACACCGGCGCTGACCAGTATCCCGAAATAGGCAATCCGGTTCATGGCACCGTAGTCGTTGATCAGGACCTCGCCCGGCAGGGCCGCGGCAAACAATACGGCGGCCAGAAAATAGACGATTATGGACAGCCCCACGGCAGCAAAGGTGCCGGTCGGCAGGCTTTTGCCCGGATCTTTTAAATCGCCGGACATGCTCACGCCCTGGGTAAAGCCCGTGACCGCCGGAAAAAAAATGGCAAACAGGGCCCAGAAACTCAGCCCGCCTTGCGAAACAGTCCAGTTCTGGGCCAACAGCCCGGCGTCCCATTGCCGGATACCGCCGATAAAAAAGGAGAGAATCGCGGTGAACAGGACGGCCATGACAACATACTGTAGCCGGGTGGCCCAGTCGGCCCCCATCCAGGCAAAAACCAGCAGAAAGGAAACCGCCGCCGCCGCAATTATCTGGGGCAGCAGGGGGTGGTTGGCCGGCAGAAGGGCTGCGACGGCTTCACCAAAACCCAGGCAATAAAAGGCAATTGAAACGGATTGGGCCAGGAAAAGCACAAGCCCTAATGCACCGCCGAATTCATGACCCAGGGTGCGCGATATCAGGTAGTAGTCCCCGCCGCCTTTTACTTTCAGATTGGTGGCGATGGCCGACAGCGAGATGCTGGTCAGCACCGATATGCCGTTGGCCAGAAGCAAAATTAGGAAGGCTCGCCCCAGGCCGGCATTGCCCACCACATAGCCCAGCCGCAGAAATAAAATAATGCCTAAAATGGTCAGCACACTGGGTGTAAATACGCCGGCGAAGGTGCCGAGAGTCCCTGCGGAAGGTGTCCCGGCCGATCGGGCGGGCGGTTGCGGTCTTTTTCTAGAATTTTTCATTTGCTCTTGCCAGGGAACCGGAATAGATTATAGTCCTATTTTACTCGTGGCTGCCTCAAGGGGACCCACGATATTGTCAGAATCATTAACCGAAGTTATCTTATGAATCAATCAATATCTTTTAAGGAGAACTACCATGCGCTGGAAATGGATCCTGGGCATCGCGGCGGCGGTTGTCGCCGTCCTGATCGTCACGGCCTATATCGTCATTGCGTCGTATGACTATAACAAATTCAAGCCCCGGGTTGCGGATTTAGCCAGGCAATATACCGGCCGGGAATTAACCCTCGGCGGTGACATTGAACTGGGGGTTGAGCCTGTTGCCGACCCTGGTGGTCAATGATGTGACGTTTCAAAATGCAGCCTGGGGCTCCCGCCCCCAGATGGCCCGGGTAAAGCGCCTGGAAGTGCAGGTCGACCTGATATCGATCTTGCGCGGCGACATAAATGTCAACCGGCTGACTGTTGTGAAGCCCGAGTTTCTCATTGAAATTGATAAATCCGGCAAATCGAATCTGGATTTCGACGCTCCCCAAAAACCCGGGCTCCAAAAAGATGAGGATCAAACCGCTGACGGCCGGCACGATTTTCTAAAGTTCGGTGAGATCCGGATCGAGGGCGCAGCGGTCACATACAAGGATCATCAAAGCGGGCGGACCGAAGCGATTTCAATTGAGACGCTGGTATTAAACTCCCCCGATTTTGGCGCAGCGATTGCGATAGACTTAAAATTCACCTATCAGAAAATCCCTTTTCAAATCAAGGGAAGTCTCGGTCGGATTTCCGGCATTCTCAACCCGCAGGAGCAATGGCCGCTGGATTTGACGATCACGGCCGTAGGTTCGACGGTCTCCATTGCAGGCCATATCACGAATACCAAGGAAGTAAAAGGGATCGACCTCAAGCTGGATGCCAAGGGATCGGATATCGCCGGGTTCCAGCAGTTCAGCGGTGAACCCTTGCCGGTCAAGGGGCCGTTTACCGTGGCTGCTCGTCTCAAGGCCCCGGCCCTGGATGACTTCAAAATCACCGATCTCACAATTTTGCTGGGTGAAAGCCGGATCAGCGGTGAAATGGCACTCAACCGGCAATCAGCCAGGCCCCGGATCCACGCTGAATTCCATTCCCCGAAATTGGATTTGCGACCGTTCCTGAGACAGGACCGCGATGATGGCACCGCCAGCCAAACGGCAACCGCAACCGGAAAAAGTGATACGAAAAGCGACAAAGTATTTTCCACAGAACCATTTGATCTTCAGGCTTTACAGCAGGTCGATGCAGTGGTCAGCTTGCGGGCCGATCAGATATTTACCCACCGCCTGGCACTGGAAAAATTTATCCTGGATCTGAGCTTGAAAAATGGGCACCTGATTGTTAAACCGCTCACCACCGACAGCGGCGGCGGAAAGGTTAGCTGCAATTTAGATCTTAAATCCAAAAATAATCAAGCCGACCTGACCACCAATATTGCGATCGAGAAGATAAACCTGGCTGAAATGCTCAAAAAGCTCGGCATCGCCCATGACCTGGATGGCGTCCTCGATGTCACCATCAATCTAAAGGGCCGGGGCAATTCAGTGGCCAGCCTGATGGCCGGACTCGATGGCGATGTGGTCGCCGTTCTGACTGAAGCCCGGATGCCCGTCAAGTATTTGAATCTTGTGGGAGCAGATCTAACGACCAGTCTTTTGAAAATCGTGAATCCGTTTGAAAAGAAAATCGAAAGCGCGCCGATTAACTGTGCCGTGTGTGATTTCAATATCAAAGACGGCCTGGCCCAAAGCGACATTATCATGCTCGATGACCCGGACAAGACCTTGTACAGCGCCGGCACCGTCAATCTAAAGACCGAAGCGCTGGATTTCGGCATCGAGACCCAGCCCAAAGAAGGCCTGGGAACCCAGGAAACCGGCAAGGTCAGTGTGAACTTGAGCGCCATTACCAAGCCCTTCAAACTGGGGGGCACCCTGGCCAAACCATCGCTGGGCATCAGCCCGCAAGGAGCAGCGAAAACCCTGGCCTCGGCCATCTTCAGACCGGGGGGAGTGGCGTCGCTTTTCGTTACCACTTCATCCGGCAAACAAAGCCCATGTGCTGCCGCCCTTGAAATTGCAGGAGCAGGCCCGTCCAAGACCACGAAAAAGAGCGGCAAGGAAAAGGAGCAAGAAGGCAAAAACAAAGAGAAAAAGGAAGGATTTGGGAGCCGGATAAAGAAGTTGTTCAGCAATCCTAAAGATTAAATTAGGCTTTTCCGGGTTATTTTTTAGGTGTTAGTTTTTTGCCCTCCAGAGGCGGATTTGCAACATTTTATGTCAAAACATTTTCATCACGAAAACACGAAAGATTGAAAGCACGAAATTTATCTCGTTCTTTATGGTGTTTTCGTCCTTTCGTGCTTTCGTGATTAATCAGTCCTTTTTGGATCCGGCTTGGCCGTGTTAGGAAATTAGAAAGCTAAAATATTATGGGCGCAACAATCCAGCAAGTTAAAATCTTTATTTTGACTCATCCGTTAGTCGGGGCTTACTCTTGGCAATTTCCGCCATGGTTTCCAACCTGATTAATCGCCGATCATGATCGCGCAGTTCACTGGAAATATCTGATAGCACCTTCCCTGCCCTATCCACTTTATCGGTCAGCAGCAAAACATCTTTCATCGCCGAGATGACATCTTTTAACGTGCTCACACGGCCCTCCTTATTTCGGCCAGTGCCTGCTCTGCATCAGCCAGCCCTTTTTCCAGGGAATCCTTAGCTCTGGCCGTTGCTTCGGCAACCTCTTTCAGAAGGGCGGCCAACAGCTCTTCATCCTCACTGATCGCCGGCTTTTTCTCGCAGCGTTGCCGGACAAGCTGCGACAAACTTATGCCTTCCTTTTTGGCTTCTCGGATCAGAAACGCTTTGAAATCAGGGGTTCCCAGGATGGTAATCCGTTCTGTTTTGGCTGCCATAGTAGATTCCTCCACTGGTTTATTATAATTAGTGCCTGAACGAAAAGTGGCCGTTTTTCCAGTTAGCCCGGCCGCTAATTATCACTCATTAAATTACTGCCGTTCAAAACGATGGCGAACAATAGCAAATCAATATTTAGCAGCGTTTTCTCTAAA
>Ga0209786_1000233_pt1 | contig 22638 bp, 16 predicted proteins | sample WorMetilvaeELBA2_FD_187405 | JGI IMG/M metagenome (GOLD analysis project Ga0209786, IMG submission 187405) | Marine gutless worms symbiont microbial communities from Max Planck institute for Marine Microbiology, Germany - Olavius ilvae ELBA.2... ...
AGTATAAAAGCTATTTTTGAATTGCTTTTTCATAGAATCATACCACATACTGGGTTAAATACAAGCCTAAATATGAGAAAATCATATTGCCAAAACCAAGAACAACATTTACGAGACGCTTTACTAGACTGATATGGGATGCCAAGGAGAGTGTAGATGAGTGAAGAAAATCCGCCGATTGAAGAAGATCATGAACTGCCCGAAGCGGTCGTTTCAGCCCGCAGACACCAGATATCGATTGTGTGGTTTGTCCCGCTGATCGCAGTGTTGATCGGAGGCTGGCTGGTTTATAAAGCCTTGTCGGAGAGAGGCCCGACCATCAGTATCTCATTTAAATCGGCCGAAGGGCTCGAAGCCGGCAAGACCAAGATCAAATACAAGGATGTGGAATTGGGCCAGGTGACGGAAATTCGTCTGACTCCGGATCTTTCCCGGGTGCTGGTGACGGCCGAACTGGTCAAAGAGGCCAAAGAATTTTTGTCGGCCAACACGCGGTTCTGGATCGTACGGGCCCGGGTTGCGGCCGGCCAGGTTTCCGGGCTCGGCACCCTTTTTTCGGGGGCATACATCGGCCTGGATCCCGGCAGACCGGGATTGCCCGGGACGCAATTCGTCGGTCTGGAAACCCCGCCGGTGGTGACCACCGATTTACCGGGCAGCCACTATATCCTGCATGCTTCGCGCCTGGGGTCTCTGGATATCGGCGCACCGGTATATTTTCGCCAAATCAAGGTGGGCCAGGTGATCGCCTATGAGCTTCAATCGGACGGCGAGGCCGTAACGGTTAAAATCTTCATCAATGATCCGATTGACAAACTGGTTTATCAAAACACCCGCTTCTGGAATGCCAGCGGTCTGGATTTTGCCGTCGATGCCAGCGGCATCCGGGTTAATACGGAATCCCTGGTGACCATTTTAGTCGGCGGAATCGCGTTCGACACACCGGCCAACCTGGAGCCGGGCGGACTGGCCGAAGACGGCGAAAACTTCCAGCTCTATGAATCCCGTGAACGTATTTTCGACAAAACCTACACGGATAAAACCCGGTGGCTGCTGCATTTTGAAGGCTCGATCCGGGGGCTGACGGTGGGATCGCCGGTCGAATTTCGCGGCATTCCCGTCGGCCAGGTGCTGGATATCAACATGGAGTATGATGCCGCAAAGAAGGTCTTTCTGATCCCGGTGCTGATTGAAATCGAGCAGGAGCGCATCAAAGTCGTCGGCGAAATGCAGGAATCCGATCGTAAATGGCAAAATGATTACCTGGTGGAACAGGGGCTGCGGGCCCAGCTCAAAACCGGCAGCCTGATTACCGGTCAACTGTATGTCGACCTGGATTTTCATCCGAACGCCGAGCCGGCGCAAATAAACTGGGAGGGCCGCTATCCGCAGATGCCGACGGTGCCCACTTCCATAGAAGAAATCACCACCAGTTTGACCCATCTGCTGAAAAAGCTCGAGAAACTGCCCATCGAACAAATCGGCAATGATTTGCGGGATACGGTCCAGGGCGCCAAACGCCTGGTTAATTCAGCTGAGTTGCAAGAAGCACTGGCCTCCCTGAACCGGGCACTCAATCAGGCCCAGCAATTTGCCGCGACGCTAAACGAGGTGATTACTCCGGAATTGCGGTCGGCGGTTGCCAACTTGAATACGACGCTGAAACATACCCGCAAACTGGCCCAAAATTTCGATCAGACGGTCGTCCCCGAATTGGACGCCACCCTGAAAGAAGCCCAGGCCACATTGAGTGCCATTAAGGTCTCCGTCAGCAAGGACTCGCCGCTGTACTACGAGCTGATGCGCGTTTTGAAAGAGCTTACCGGGGCGGCCCGGTCAATCCGGCTGATGGCTGATTATCTGGAGCGCAATCCGGATGCATTGATCTACGGGAAAGGAAAAAGACGATGATGACCAACAGGTGCCTTCACAACATCGGCCTGCCGATTGCCGTGGTGCTGGTATTGCTGGCCGGATGCCGCAGCTCCACACCGCCGGTGGAATTTTATACCTTATCGCCGCAGTCACCCGTTGCAGCGGCGGATAAGGTTCCCGGGTCGGACGACGACCTTGCCGTCGGTGTGGGCCCCCTGCAGATCCCCAAGTTTATTGACCGGCCCCAGATCGTCACCCGCATCGGTCCCCATAGAATCAATGTGGATGAATTTCACCGGTGGGCCGGTTCGGTCTATGAGGATATTCTAAGGGCCGTAACGCTGAACCTTGCGGCCCTGTTGCAATCCAACCTGGTGGTAGCTTACCCGTGGGAAGACTACTTTGATCCGGACTACCGCATTTATCTGGAAGTCTATGCCTTCGACGGCCGTCTGGGACAGTACGCCCAATTGGACGCCACCTGGACCATCACCGGCCGGGATTCCCGGAGACCATTGCTGGTGCGCAAATCTTCGATCCGGGAGCCCACCCGGGGAGATGACTATGATGCCCTTGTCGCCGCCAAAAGCCGGCTTCTGGGCTCCCTCAGCCGGCAGCTGGCCCAGGGGATTGCAGCAGTGCATCGCGGCCAATAATTGAGCCTATTAAAGCGAAAAATGCTCAAATTGTCGCTGCGTTATTTGTTATTGGTTATTCGTTATTCGAACCCAACCCGGGCGAGCCGGAATTGAAGATCGAAGATTTGATGTATCGCTTCGCTCTGTCTATTAAATTTAAATCGATAGCATTCTTAAAAATTCAATCCGGCTGTCGCATAACTCCTGCGCAAGCATGATGTGATTTCAATAAATAGGCACTAGGCTTTTTCCAATGCGCGATCGGAAAAAGTGGCCCCTGCAGGGCAGCAATAGAGCAGTTTTTAGGTTTCAGGTTTCGGGTGTCAGGGAAGCGAGGTGCTAAGTCCTGATCTGCCTCCGGCAGAAACACTGACACCTGAAACCTTTCGTTTCTTACAACATGTTGTCAAAAAAAAGGCACTAAGGGCCTAATCTGAGTGATTTTTTTGCAGCGGGAAATGACATAACTTACCTCAGGGTCAATTAGATGGAATTTCAAATCATTAACCCTATTAACCACTAACTGATAACAAATAACACCCCACGGGGGTTAGCCTTCCCACCCCATAATCGCCTTGGTTTCCAGAAACTCCGCCAGGCCGTGCTCGCCCCATTCGCGGCCGTTGCCTGATTGTTTATAGCCCCCGAAAGGCGCCTGGAAGTCGGCACCGGCGCCGTTCAGGTGGACATTGCCGGTGCGCAGCCTGGCTGCCACCCGGCGTGCACGTTGGGGATCATCCGACGACACGTAGCCTGAAAGTCCGTAGGGGCTGTCGTTGGCGATCCGCACGGCCTCGTCTTCATTCCGATAGGGAATGATGCACAGCACCGGGCCGAAAATCTCTTCCCGGGCAATGGTCATGGCATTGTCCACGCCGGCAAATATAGTCGGTCTGACATAATATCCGATATCGAGGTGCTCGGGGCGTCCCGGCCCGCCGATGATCATTTGGGCGTCCTCAGCCATACCCTGTTTTAAGAGTCCCTGAATCTTGTCATACTGGGTTTGGCTGACGACCGGGCCGATGGTGGTTTCAGCGGCCATGGGATCACCCACCTGAACCTGCCCGGCGGCCGCTTCGGCAATTGCCACGGCATTCGCGTGCCAGGCGGCCGGGACCAGCATGCGGGTGGGCGCATTGCAGGACTGCCCGCTGTTGTTAAAACATCTTTGCACACCGCCGCTGACGGCTTGCTCCAGGTTCGTGTCGTCAAGTATAATATTGGCGGATATGCCTCCCAACTCCTGGGTGACGCGTTTGACGCTGTCTGCCGCAGTTTTGGCCACCAGGATCCCGGCCCGGGTGGAACCGGTAAAGGACACCATGTCAATCTCCGGGTGGGAGGACAGGGCCGCTCCAACGGTCGGTCCATCGCCGTTGACGAGGTTGAACACGCCGGCAGGCACGCCGGCGTCGTGGATAATTTCGGTCAGAATACAGGCGTTCAGCGGTGCGATTTCACTGGGTTTGAGCACGATGGTGCACCCGGCAGCCAGGGCCGGCGCCACCTTGCAGGCAACTTGATTCAGCGGCCAGTTCCACGGGGTGATAAAACCGCAGACACCGACGGGTTCCCGCACGATGCGGGTGGATCCCATCTGGGTTTCGAATTGAAATTTTTTAAGGACCTCCGCCGCCATGACGAAATGCCCCAGGCCGGCAGCCACCTGGGCTTTTTGGGCCAACCATAACGGGGCGCCCATTTCTTTGGTGATGACTTCGGTGAGTTCCTCGTAGCGGTCTTTAATCCCTTCTGCGATTTTTCCCAGAATCATCAAACGCGATTCGAGGGAGGTCTGGGGCCAGGCGTCAAAAGCCTCCCTGGCTGCTTGTACCGCCAGCCCGACATCGTCTTTGGTTCCCAGGGCAATGCGGCCGCAAGGCGCTTCCGTGGCCGGGTTGATTACATTTAAATGAACGGGGGGGCCGGTCGGCGCGACCCATTTTCCATTGATATAAAATTTTTCGAAAGTTTTTGTCATTATGTTAATCCTTTATCTGGAAGGCATGATTTGATTGATAAGCGGCAATGAAAATATTTTGCCGTTAGAGACGCGCAGTTTTCAAAAACGATACGCATTCCTCAACATAATGACACTATGTGGTAGATTCAACTTTGATCGTTAAATCATTTGTCCATATTCTTCAACTGCCTCATTGAATGCGATGATGTTTTCAAAGGGCGTAAAATCAATATCATAGGCCGGCGCCAACAGCAGACCCTGGGGTCCCAGGGTCTCGATGCAGCGCCGGACTTCGGACCGGACCTGGTCCGGCGTGCCCCGGTCCCACAGCAGGGCGCTGCCGACGGTTCCCCACAGGGCCAGCCGGTCACCGAATTCACACTTGATGGCGGCGGCATCCATGCAGTCGGGCTGCAGGGGGTTGATGACATTGACACCGATGTCGACCAGGTCGGGGACGAGCCGGGTGAAATCACCGTCGCAGTGGTAGAAGATCAGCAAATCCGGTGATGCTTCCCGGGCGATGTCGATCACCCGGGCCAGACGCTCTTTGAAGTGTCGGCGCCAGGTGGCCGGGCCGATCATCAGGCCGGTGGGCATGGCGACATCATCATCGAGCAGCAGGATGTCCACCCCGGCCCTGGCCAAAATGAGCGCGTTTTCGATTAACATCGCGGTCAGCTGATCCAGCAGGTAGTCGGCGATTTCATGGCGGCTCGCCAGATCGAGCATGAAATTTTCATAGCCCCGCAGGCGCCAGGCCGCCTCGAACAGTTCGCCGCCCAGATGCGGCGGCGCACCGGCGACCGCAAATCCCTGGTCGTGAAAACGCCGCACTTTTTGCGTGAGCCCCGCGTGGCGGCTCGGGTTTGAGAGGTCGGGCCAAACATATTTCACCAGATCCTTTAATGTGCGGGCATCGGACAGGGGGCGGGCGGTGCCCCGTTGCGGGTGGTATTGCCATTCATGATAGGTGCGCAGCTGGGCCGGGTTGCCGACATGGATGTCCTGGGGCAGCGTGTCCAAATAGCGCCGAAACGTGTCCTGGTTGGCCGGCGGATCGAACTCGGCGTAACGGATGTCCAGATCGAAATAGTCCTCGGGCGCCGTCGGGGCAATGGCCGCCAGGTCCTGGTCGAAAAAACCCAGGGCTTTCGGGATGCGGTCCGGTATCCGGCAAAGCAGTGCTTCTCTGACGCGTTCGTGTGAATTCATACAACCTCCACGGGGAGTTATCAGTTAATGGTTATTTGTTAATAGTTTTAGATGGATTATCTTCTTTTCGCACTCTAGGGGATATATTAGCCAGCCGCGGTCAATTTCAAATAACGAATAACCAATAACAATTAACGCCGAATTGTTCGTTTAAGGCTCAATCGCGGCAATAATTTATAACTTTCGACTTGCACACAGCCTGGGTAAAAGACGAGGCCTTTTCCCTTGCACTTTCGTCATTCGGTTATACTTTTCATGGCAGACGACTTCAAGCAAGAAAAAAGAAGAAAGGAGTTATAATATGGCAGAGAAATTATTGGAAATTGACGACAGCAATTTCGAGGCCCGGGTGCTGCAGGCGGACAAGCCGGTCCTTGTCGATTTCTGGGCGCCCTGGTGCGGCCCTTGTAAAGGCATTGGTATGATGGTTGACAAACTTGCCGAAACATACAGCGACCGGATCCTGTTCGTCAAATGCAATGCGGACGACAGTCAGCAATCGGCAGCCAAATTCGAGGATGTGCTCAAAAAAATTCTGGCCGGCGAGCAAGGGGCGGCGCCTTTTATCGTCCAGTAGACAGCATGAACACGGGAAGCTACCATCGCAAGATCAGTGCCATCTGGAGCGCGGACGTCGCCGGCTACAGTCGATTGATGGGTGATGACGAGGAGAATACCGTGCGCACGCTCACACGCTACCGCCAAGTCATGTTCGGCCTGATCGAGCAGCACCGCGGCCGGGTGGTCGACTCACCCGGCGATAACCTGCTGGCCGAGTTTCCCAGTGTGGTGGATGCCCTGCGCTGTGCCTGGGACGTTCAGCAGGAACTGGCACAACGAAATGCGGAGCTTCCCGCAAAGCGTCGCATGCGCTTTCGCATCGGCCTCAACCTGGGGGATGTAATCGAAGAAGATGGGCGGCTTTACGGTGAAGGCGTGAACGTGGCCGCCCGCCTGGAGGGCTTGGCAGCGCCCGGAGGTATCCAAATTTCCGGAACCGTCTACGACCAGGTGAAAAACAAGCTGCCGTTCCAGTTTAAGTTTGCCGGCGAGCAGGCGGTCAAAAATATCCCAGACCCGGTTCGAGTCTACCAGGTGGTGATGGACTCGGCAAGCGAAAACGGCCGCACGCGACCCCGGACTAGTAAAGAACAACCCTCCCGAGTCGGCATTTATCTTCTTTTGACTGTCGCAATCGCTCTGCTGGGAGCCGGGTTTTATTATTGGGTTCTTATGCACGCGCGATCGCTGACCGACAAGCCAAAGTCAAACAGCACCACCTCCCAGCCGTTTTCCCAAAGAGCATCCATCGCGGTGTTGCCGTTCAAAAACCTGAGCGGAGAAGCCGAACAGGAGTATTTCAGCGACGGCATCACCAACGACATTATCACTGATTTATCACGCTTTCGCAACCTGCTGGTCATCGCCAGCAACACCGTCTTCTTATACAAAGGCCAAACGGTGGACATCAAAACTGTCGGGCAGGAATTGGGGGTGCGCTACGTGATGGAAGGCAGTGTTCAAAAAGCCGGTGACAGCGTGCGCATCAACGCTCAGCTCATCACCGCATCCGACGGCAGCCATGTCTGGGCCGAGCGGTATAATCGTGCCTTGCGGGATATCTTCAAGCTTCAGGAAGACATCGTGCAGGCCATCGTCACAAAATTGGCCATCAAAACCTTCCAGTATGAACAGGCCCGGGCCATGCGTAAAAAACCCCAGGACCTCCAGGCATACGATTATCTGTTGCGTGGTCATGCCTATTACCAGCAACGAAACCGGACGGCCTACTCGAAGGCGCGCGAGATGTTTTCCCGGGCCGCTGCGCTCGATCCATACTATGCCGATGCCTATGTCGGATCAGGACTCCTGGAATACGGCAAGGTGGCCTATGGCTGGACCGAATTTCCGGATAAAGCGCTGGCCAGTGCCTTTGCTTTCGGACAGAAAGCCCTTGAACTGGACGAATCCAATGCGGCGGCCCATTCACTGCTCAGTAGTGTCTATACATTTCAAAACAAGTATGATCTGGCCATCAAACAGGCCGAGCAGGCCATAGAACTTAATCCCAACGACGCCCGCAGCTACAATGAGCTGGGCTGGGCGCTGCTGTGGTCCGGTCGACTGGACGAGGCGATTGGAGCACTTCAAATGTCACTGCGCTTAGATAGCTCGACACCAAGCAATATCTGGTGGCATCTGGGAATTGCCTATTACCTGAAGGAGCGCTACGAGAACGCCCTGAATACATTGGCGGAAGGCCTGGTTAAAAGACCGGATTTTGTGGGCTATCACATTGCCTTGGCCGCAACTTATGCCCGATTGGGGCGCCCTGAAGAAGCCGCGCGTGCGGCGGCAACCGTTCGCCGGCTGGATCCGTTTTTTGAAGTCGAGTCGTTCGGAACCGGATTTCGCCATGCAGCTCATCGCGAGGCCATCGCAGCGGGACTGCGCGAAGCCGGGTTAAAGTGATTTCAGATTTTGGATCGGGGATTTTGGATTTAAGATATTCTGCCTGTCGTGAGCTTCTGTGTCGAACGGTCCATTATAATTGATAGAGCGCAGCGATCCCATCAATCCGAAATCCGCAATCTGAAATCCCAAATTATAGCTCGTGACGTCATGGGAGTAAAAACGGAATGAATGTGTAAATGCAGAATTAGAGCAAAGATCTATCACCATAGCAGTCAGCGCTGCGGCTTCCCGGTAAGCTTTTCCCAGTTCGCATCGGCCTTTTGGATGTTTATGGATGCGTCAGCTGTGAATTTTTCCGCGGTTTCGGCACTCCAGTTTAGGTAGAGTTTCCCGTCGATAATTTTGAATGCCTTTGGATCTACACCGGCAGCCTTGCCGGTCGTCGACAGACTCCGGGCTCAGTACCCGCCGTACTGCGGAGCATAGCGTTCCGGGTCGGCGGTAAAAAGATCCTTATTTTGAGCGCTGGAAAAGTACCATTTGGCATCGTTCCACTTGTGGGAAAATTTACTTTTGCCCTTTACCGCACGGCCTTCAGTGTGGTAGGCGACCGCGTCATAGCCTTTGATGGCCACCCCGAAAAACGTTGTGTTGACCTCTTCGAATGCCATACCGCTGCTCGTATACAGGATGATCGCCAATGCGACCAGGGTGACTAGTATGGCCTGACTGGTTGCTGTTGATGAGTGTCGAATCATTGCGATCCCTCTTTTCAAAATAAAGTGGCTTTACAATAGTTCACGAATTGTGTGGCGCTTGATCCTGGTACATCCTAAAATGATACTAAGTGGCACTTGTGTCAAGCGATTGGTCAGCGGCCGAGAATTTTAGGGACGCTTTGCTCATCTTAGAAAAGCCAAGGCAGAACTTTCTAACGTTCTGCCCTGGAGTTGCGAATCTTCTTTAGTCGCTTTTATTTCCGGAAATCAAAAATCGATCAGAAGCAAGGTTGACCCGAAAGCAGAAAATTCTGAAAAGCAGATGTCGGCTTGAGACCCCAAAGTCCTTGTCAGCAGCGTGGTATCCGACATGACACTAGAAGGAAACGTTATTTGTGTCAATAAAAACCATACAATTGCCGGGATGGGGAAGTCATTCAAACTATTTGTGGGCTCAGGTGTCCCCGCTTCCGCTTCGCTCCAGACGGAATCGTAGACAGGTTTTTCGCCGAAGGCGGATCAGGAAAAAACGAATTCTTTGTCCTGAACCATGAATGGGTTGATGCTGAAAGTCAAAAGCAGTGAAAGAAAGGCCAATTCATGAGCAACTTCCATCCAACGGATCGGCTTCAGTTGCTGAAAACTGATCCGGCTCCGGCGGAACACCTGAAATCTGCTTGCGCTGCGAAGCCCGAAGGGCAAAGAAGTGAACGATGCTGGCAGCAATTGCCACCTGAATGACCTCTCCGGGATGGAACAAGGCCGAGTCTTCTGGACCCGGATCTTTACTTTACAGTTGACGGTGAATCAATTTAAATCCATAATCAGCTTCTATTTTACAACTTAGATTTCTGAATTTGGATTTTAGATATGAGGAATTTTATCCACAAATGATCGATAAAACCTGTTTATTGGAAAATATCCATACGCGATTTAAAGACGGCATGACCGTCATGGTCGGCGGGTTCGGCGTGCCCGGAACGCCGTTTACGCTGATCGACGCCCTGCTGGAAGCCGGTGCTACAGATCTGACCCTGATTAAGAACGAGGCCAACGAAGACCATCTGGGCTTGTCCCGGCTGATCGAGGCGGGGCGCGCCAAAAAACTGATCACCTCGCATCTGGGATTGAATGCCACGGTAATCGGTATGATGAACCGGGGCCAAATCGAAGTGGAATTCTATCCCCAGGGCATCCTGGCCGAAAAAATCCGGGCCGGCGGTGCCGGCCTTTACGGCATCCTCACCGATATCGGAATCGACACGATTTTAGCGCAAAACAAAGACCTGATCACGATCGACGGACAGCGGGTTATGATCGAGCCGGCCCTGCGGGCCGACGTGGCGCTGATCCACGCCGCCGTTGCGGATGCATTCGGCAACCTGGTGTACGAAAAAAGCGCCCGCAACTTCAACCCGGCCATGGCCACGGCAGCCGACACCGTAATTGTCGAAACCGAAAGGCTGGCGGCCCCCGGTGAATTGGCGCCGGATGCCATTCACACGCCCGGAGGTTTTGTGGACCACGTGGTGGTCCTGGACCAATTATCGGACGAATACGGAATTCTGGAGCATCATGTCCTATAAAGAAAAAATTGCCAAACGGGCGGCCGCCGAAATTCAGGAAGGCCAGATCATCAACCTGGGAATCGGCATCCCCACTTTGATACCCAAATTTTTGGCCGACCGGAAACAGGTTGTCGTGCACTCTGAAAATGGGATTCTCGGTATGGGAAACCCCTGTCAACGCGGGCGGGAGGATCGCAATTTGATCGATGCCGGCGGCACCTATGTCACCCTTGAAACCGGCGCGTCTTATTTCGACAGTGTACTCTCATTCTCATTGGTACGCGGCGGCCGGCTGGATTTGGCAGTTATCGGTGCCCTGCAGGTTTCGGCCGCGGGCGACCTGGCCAACTGGATCATCCCGGGCAAATACGCCCCGGGGATCGGGGGCGGAATGGAACTGGCCCAGAAAGCCCGGCGCCTGATAATAACAACCACCCACACCACCCGGGACGGCCGACCCAAGATTTTGGATCGCTGCGATCTGCCGCTTACGGCCAAAGGGTGTGTCAATACCATCATCACGGAACTGGCAGTGATAGATGTCGTTGACGGCAGCCTGCTGCTGCGGGAAATCGCTGCCGAAACTGATATTGAAACCGTCGTGTCTAAAACGGGCGCTAAAGTCACCTTGCCGTCTGAGGATCTTCCGAGATTCTGACTTCATTTAATTTACCCCGCAATAATACCTCATTTTAAGGATTATATGCGACGTTAATTCGAACGGTTAAGAGAATTTTTAATTCGATTTGCTGGCGGATTAAATACTTTATGTTTGACATATACCCTTTTTTCGAGCATGATATGTATGAAAAAAGGGTTTATTTTATACACAAAGAGGTATTATGCAGAGGGTAGCCGAGCAGCATTTGAGAAAGTGGATTGAAAACGAACGGAGAAAACCGCTGGTAATCCGCGGAGCCCGGCAGGTCGGAAAATCTACCTTGGTACGTCAGTTTGCTGAAAAGTACAAGCTGATTTTGAACGAAATAAATCTGGAACAGCATCTTGAGTTAGATGACATTTTTAGAACTCTGGATACCAGACTGATCAGCAAGGAACTTGAAGGACTGCTGGGCAGGAAGTTCAATCATCCTGATTCCATACTTTTTTTGGATGAAATACAGGCTACGCCATTTGCTTTGCAGGCGCTGAGATACTTCTATGAAGAGCTACCTGAACTTCCGGTGATAGCTGCCGGTTCATTGCTTGAATTTGTACTATCGAAACACAATTTTTCCATGCCGGTTGGCAGAATTGAATATGCTCACCTGGGCCCAATGACGTTTGAAGAGTATTTATCGGAGATTGACGCGTCCCTTTTGATGTATCTAGTTGCATTTGATTTCACTGAGGAGATACCGCAAACGGTTCAAAAGAAATTATTGGAGAGACAGCGGGAATACTTATTGGTAGGCGGCATGCCGGAAGCCATCTTGAACTATTTGAGATCGGGTCAATTCGCTGATGTGTTGCCCGTTCATCGATCCATCATTGCCACTTACATCGATGACTTTTCAAAATATGCGACTGAAACGGCTTTGCTGCGACTGCAGAAAGTATTTAATTTTATTCCCAGATCGGTTGGGAAAAAAATTAAGTACAGCAATATTTCCAGAGATGAAACCGCACGTGAAATCAGATCCGCCATCGAACTTCTGTCCAAAGCCCGGGTTATTAACCCGGTGTTTCACTCGCACTGCTCCGGCCTGCCGTTACAAGCTGAAATCGATGAGTTTACTTATAAAGCCTTGTTTTTAGATATTGGTCTGATGAATCGCATTTGTGGATTGGACTGGCTGGCGATATCAAGCTTGGATGATCGGCAGCTTATAAATGAAGGCGCCATGGCAGAGCAATTTATCGGGCAGCATCTTTTTTATTATCGGGGATTGAGCGATCCGCCACATTTGTGCTACTGGTTAAGGCAACAAAAATCGGCAAACGCTGAGGTTGACTACGTTATTTCGCAAGGCAATTTAATCATTCCGGTAGAAGTCAAAGCCGGAAAAAGCGGTACACTGAAATCCCTGCTTCAGTTCATTTACAATAAAGACGCAAGTTTGGGAGTCCGTTTTGATCTTAATCCGCCGTCAATTCAAAAGGTAAATCATTCTCTGAGACAAGCGGATTCCACAAGCTCCATTTCATTCGACCTAATCTCATTACCACTTTATATGGTTGGCCAACTTGGCAGAATTCTTGACCTTTACCGAACTGGATACATAACTGCCGCACTATAAGGAGATCTCCAATGACACCCCGCCGCCCGTTGAAAATCCACGGTTTCATCATACTGGCCTTGGTCGCCATTCTGTTGCCGATCCAGCCCCCGGTCGCCGCCGGACAATCCCAGGTGCTTCTATCCGCTGCTGATAAAAAACAGGACAACGCCGGGCAGAGCAGCCAAAGCGCGGGATCGGACCGCACAAATGGCAAATCGGCTGAACTGATCGTGGCGGAACTCAGCGATGAACAGGTCCGGCGCCTTTTAATCGAGGAACTGCGCAAACAGACCCAGCAGGCCCAGCCGCTCGAAGAGGATCAGAGCGGGGCGTTGGTGCGGTTTATCGGGAATATAAGGTTTCTCGCCAATTTGATCCAGTGGCGTATTTATGAGCTCAGGTCCGATGTGGGCACCGACGCGGAGGACATGCCGCGTTTGTATCGTCTGCTCAGCAAAGGTGAGGGCGGGCAGAAGCCGGATCCGGTTAAAACCATCACCAGCGTTGCCGGGCTTTTGGCGGCCAGCCTGGTGGTCTTCTGGCTTTTTCGGCGCTATCTGGCGGCTTCTTACCATCGCATCGAAAACAATGCCGCCGCCGAATGGAAAGCCAAAGTCGCCGGCCAGGCGCTGCGGTCGCTGCTGGATTTGCTTTCCATGATCGTTTTTGCCGGCAGCGGGCTGGCGTTTTTTTTCATTTTCATGCAGCGCAGCGGCCCCCAGAGCGTGCTGGTTGCAACCTACCTGGTCGCATTTTTAATCGTCATGGGGGTGCAGCTGCTGACCCGGTTTTTTCTGGCACCCAAAGTTTCGGCCCTGCGATTTCTGCCGTTGGATGATGGGACCGCCGGCTATCTCAGCCACTGGATGGTGGGCATCACGGCGGTCGGTACCTTCGGTTTTTTGACCTGCGGTATTTTTCGGGTGGCTGGTGTCAGCGAAGCCAACCACCTGATGATGGTGGCGACGATAGAGCTGGTTTTTGTCGGAATGATCATCACGATGGTTATCCAAAAGCGCGGGCAGGTCAAGTCGGCCCTGGCCGCAAATTTGCCCGCCAGCGGGCTGCGCTCGATGATGGTCAACGTCTGGCACCGCCTGGCAATCGCGGCCCTGCTGCTGCTCTGGGTGATGTCGTCGGTTAACCTGCTGCTGTTCGGGGTCAGACCCGGTGCGCCCGGCATCCAAACCCTGTTGATCATCCCGCTGTATTTCCTGCTCGACTGGGTGCTGCGGGAAATTTTGCGGGTTGTTTTCGGAATTACGGCAAAATCCGAAGAACCGAGCCAGGCGTCCGCCGCCCGGCCTTCCGTCGACAGCGGTCACGATATTGAGGGCAGGGATGATAAGAACTTGGACGAGGCGGAATTCGAATCTGCCAGGGAAGATGAGGTAAGTGAAATATCAAGCCCTGAAAGCCGGGAGCCGGTGATCAAAAAATACATGGATGTCCGTCGGCTGAATCGCATCATCGGCAGCGGGCTGCGGATCGCTTTGGCGGTCTTTATCTTTTTATATCTGCTCGAGGTATGGGGCATCGATGTCCAATTCGGCCGGGCCCTGACGCGGGCGGTGGTCAATATCCTGGTGGCCGTGTTGATCTGCTACATGGCCTGGGAATTGATCAGTGCCGCCATTCAGCGCCGGCTGCAGGTGGAAATGCCGGAAGATGATGACGATGAAAAAGAGGAAGGCGGCGCCGGCGGCTCACGCATCGGAACGCTTTTGCTGCTGCTGCGCAAGTTCATGCTGGCCGTTTTGATCATCATGGCCGCGATGATTATCCTGTCTTCGATCGGCGTGAATATCGGTCCGCTGATCGCCGGTGCCGGCGTTGTCGGATTGGCCATCGGTTTCGGGGCCCAGACCCTGGTGAAGGACATCATTGCCGGCATATTTTTCTTGATCGATGACGCGTTCCGGGTCGGCGACTATATTCAAGCCGCCGGCACCAAGGGCATGGTCGAGCATATCTCGCTGCGTTCTCTGCGGCTGCGTCATCCGCGGGGCATGGTGAACACGATTCCCTTCGGCGACATCGGCACCGTCACCAATATGAGCCGGGATTACATTATCACCAAGCTCGATTTCCGGGTCCGCTACGATACCAATGTCGAAAAGGTCCGCAAAATCATCAAAAAGAAGGTCTACAAGCAAATTTTAAAGAATGAGGAGCTGGCACCGAAGCTGCTCGACAAAATCAAATCCCAGGGGGTGCGGGAAATGGACGACTCGGCCATGATCATGCGGGTTAAGTTCAAGACCATTCCGGGCGAGCAGTTCGTCGTGCGCAAGGAAGTCTATCGCCTGATGCAGGAAGCTTTCCGGGAAGAGGGCATCGAGTTCGCCCATCGCAACGTCACCGTCTATATCCCGCCGGAGGGGCCCCCGTCAGCATCCGATCAAAAACAGGATAATGCGGTTGAGCCGCCCGCCGATTCCCCCGACCCCGGCAGAATCCGGCTGGAAAAAGCCGGGGCCGCCGCAGCCCTGGCCGTGGCCCAGGCCGAGGAAGAAGCTAAAAAGCAGCCGTAGTAGGTGCCGCCAGGTGGCCCATATCGTGTAAAAGATACCCTAATTGAGCGAATAGCGCTCATCCTCAATTCGGTTTTATTGGTTATTTGTTAATCGTTATTCCGCCCCGGTGGATTCGTAAATAGAGATGGCTGAGAACCGGATAATATATACCTATCATCAGTGACATATAAAAATAGATCTGATGCCTTTTAAACCAATAACAAATAACAAATAACGAATAACTAATCTGGGAAAGAAGGGCGGACGTGAATCCGCCCCCATGCAAAAGAAGGTCTGGCCGGATTACTGGGCTCATTTTTTCCAGAAGGACGTGCTGACAAAAGCAGATGAGTTTATAACCAACGGCCAGACAACCGTCTTAAAAAGCAAAAGATGTGCCATCTAACGTGATATCAATAAATTGTATTAATTCCAGATAGATACGAAGTTATGGATGACAAAAAAAGCCCCTGTTACCAGAAAGGCAATATATAAAATTGTGAATTTTACTCCCTAAATCTGGGCAAGCGTTTTCACGGCCGGCGGCGCCCACCGGCCAAACAAACGGCCGTTCAGATCGAAAAAGAAGCTACTGAACGTCGAACATCGAATAATGTATTCTGCCAATTTAAAAAAAAGATTCAGCGAAGTGAACCCACTTTTGGGCATTTGACATTTGATATTCTGCAATTCACTTGTGTTAAAATCGATTGAGCGTAGCGTCATCATCATTCGATATTTCTTGTTCGATATTCTGCGGGCTTTAGGTCACGTCTTTAGCGTGATTCGCTTTTAGTTTAGTTTATATAAGGGATCCGTAAGAAGCAAAATATAGGCCCTGAACATTACTGGTAATAGTTGCTACCTTTCTTAGCCCTCTGGGGTGAACCAAAGCCGTGTCCCCTGGGATCGGCTCTTTACAAATTTTTAATCAAAATTATCGGTAGTTGACAAGAGGGCTCTCTGTGTTAGGGTGCCCATACCCATTTTTCGGCTGCGGCTGACTATTGTTAAAAGTCTTTTCCAGCCACGGAACTTTTCATGAAATCCGGGTCGAGACCCTGAATGCCAAGCTTTGTGATAGAGGAGGGAAGACGGTGAACGCTTTTTCTTTTCCGGGATTGGGGACCATCAATTTCGGTGTGGACTGTGTTGAGAATTTGGGCGATGACGTCCGGTCGCTGGTCAAGCGGGACGCTCCCGTTGTCATGATCAGCGACGCCGGGGTTGCCGAGGCGGGAATCGTTGAACGCATAAATTCGATTCTGGATCGCTGCGATTTTGAGATCATCGAGTTTACCGACATTAAGGGGGAGCCTCTGGCTGAGGATGTCGAAGCCGCCACGGACATCGTGCGCCGCTGCGATCCGGCCTGTGTCATTGGTTTGGGGGGCGGGTCGGCCCTCGATGTGGCCAAGATTGCCGCCGTCATCGCGGCCGGTGATCGTCCGGTCGAAGATTACGCCCTGTCCGCCCATCCATTTCCCCGGCCGCGGCATAAAAGAATTATGATCCCGACCACGGCCGGGACCGGATCGGAGGTGACGCGTTCGGCTGTCTTTACGACCCATGACCGGCGCAAGGTTTGGACCTGGGGTTATGAACTCGCCGCCGAACATGTAATCCTCGATCCGCGTCTGACGGTCAGTTTGCCGGCGCACGTGACGGCAGCCTCCGGCCTCGATGCGCTTGTGCATGCGATCGAGGCGTGCACCTGCCGGGAAAGAAATCACTTCATCGATTCTTTCGGGCTGCAGGCCATCCGGCTTGGCACACAGCATCTGATGGCCGCCTTAGATAACCCTCAAGACCTGACCGCACGCAGCGGTATGCTGCTGGCTTCGAATTTGGCCGGCATTGCTTTTGCCAATACCGGGACCGCCGCGGCCCATTCCATCGGGCATGCGCTGGCCACCCTCGGCGGCATACCCCACGGCCGGGCGGTGGCGATTGGACTGGATGCGATTTTGGAATGGAACTCTGAAGCGTCGCCGGAAGCATTTGGTGCGGTGGCGCAAGCGCTGGGTGGTTCAAACGATGCCCAAGACGCCGCCCTGCGCTTCAGGTCATTGATCGAGCAAACCGGCCTGGAGCGCTCTTTGGCCGACGGCGGCATTGATCCGAAAATGCTGGCGGACGTTATGCTGTCGCCGGAAAATAAACCCATGCTCGACAACAATGCCCGCACGATCACAAGCGATGATGCCCTGGATCTGGCCCGCCGCACGCTGGCTGTTTAAGCATAGTTAAAAGGAGAAATAAGGCCCATGAAAATCACAGATGCCAAAACCTATGTCGTGGAGAATCCACCGCCCCATTTCGGCGGTCAGTACTGGGTATTTCTAAAGCTTACGGCCGACAGCGGGGTTGAGGGATTTGGCGAGGCGTATTCGGTGCCCTTTCATCCTCAGATTGCCGCGAGCATGATCGAAGATGTCTGCGGAAGATACGTGCTAGGCTGCGATCCCTTCAAAATCGAGCGGCTATGGCGCATTATCTATTCCAGCGGCTACACCCAACGTTCCGACCTGTCAATCATGGCCGCCATCAGCGCCGTGGAAATGGCGTGCTGGGACATTATCGGCAAGGAACTCGACAAGCCCGTTTATGAATTGTTGGGGGGGCAGGTGCATGAAAAGCTGAGGTCCTACACCTACCTTTATCCCAAAGAAGCAGATCCAACGGATGTCTATCGCGATCCCGAAATGGCGGCCGAAAGAGCGGCCGAATATGTCAAGCAGGGCTTTACGGCGGTGAAATTCGATCCGGTGGGACCTTATTCGGCTTTCGATCCCCGGCAGCTTTCCCTGGAGTCCCTGGAGCATGCCGAAAATTTCGTCAAGCGCGTTCGCGAGGCGGTGGGCGGCCAATGTGATTTGCTTTTTGGAACCCACGGCCAGATGACCACCTCCAGTGCCATCCGATTGGCCAGGCGCCTGGAGAAGTTCGATCCGTTGTAGTTTGAAGAACCGGTGCCGCCGGAAAACGTGGCGGAGATGGCCCGCGTCGCTCATGCCACCAGCATACCCATTGCCACCGGGGAGCGGCTGGCTGCCAAGTATGAGTTCGCCGGGTTATTGGCCAGCCAGGCCGCCTCAATCCTGCAAATGGCCCTGGGGCGCGTCGGGGGGATTCTCGAGGCCAAAAAAATTGCCGGCATGGCCGAAGCGCACTACGCTCAAATTGCCCCGCACCTGTATTGCGGCCCGATTGAAGGCGCTGCCAACATTCAAATCGACACCTGCAGTCCCAATTTTTTAATTCAGGAAGGCATCCAAACCTGGGATGGCTTTAGCGCCGAGATTCTCAAAGAGCCCATTCGGTGGGAAGAAGGCTATATAATTCCCCCCACCAAACCCGGCTTGGGCGTCGAGCTGGACGAAGAGGTGGCCGCCAGGCACCCCTACACCGGGAAAAGGCTGCATCTGGAGATGCTGGATCGACCCGCATAAAAAAGGTCAATGTTATTTGTTATTCGTTATTAGGCACTTATCTGGGCGTTTCTGACAACATGTTGTAAACAACTGATGGTTTCAGGTGTCAGTGTTCAGGTGTCAGCGCTGCTGCCCGCCGCGAGTGTCCAGTCAAAAATACCAAGCGGCCGGTAATAAACCGATTTGTTCTTTCGAAGTTTCACACGAGCGCGGCCTCTGGCCGCCAGCGTCCAGTCTGATCGATGATAGAAACATTGTTCATATGCCAGCGTAGGGTCGGCCACCGTGCCGACCGGTTTCGGCGGGCACAGTGGCCCGCCCTACATTTCTGAACTACGCGGTTTCACTCGAGTTTCCTGGTGTTAGAAAAATAGGGCACTAAATTCCTGACACCTGAAACCTGACACCTTCTCTGTAGTTTCATGCATGGATATAGCATTTCGTTTCTCTGACACCCGAAACCTGACACCTGACACCTAAAAATTAAAAAGACAGAGCGTAGCGATACCATAAATCTTCAATTTTCAATCTTCAATTCCATTACCGGGGTTTAATTTCATGGCCGGCTTCTTCGGGCTCGTCATCGGTCATTTCAGCCGGGAATCCCGTACCTGAAATCCGGATGCCGCAGGACTCCTCCAGCCGTTTGATGATGTTGGGCGAGAATTCGCGCGGTCCGTAGCGATCCTGGCCATCCTTAAATATATCCAGCACCAGCGGCGATATTTCCACCGGGACCTGGTTGTCTTGGGCCAGTTTGTCAAATAGCCCGACGTCTTTGACCACCAGATCCATGGTAAAATTGATATCGCGGCTGCCGTTCAGAATCACCTGGGATTCCGTCTCGTGCACAAAAGAGTTGCCGGAGGAAATGCGGATGGCTTCATAGGTTGTGTTCATGTCCATACCGGCCTTATTGGCCACCGTAAAAGCCTCGGCCAGGGCTGTTAGGTGTACCGTAGCAAGGTAGTTGGTGACTACTTTCAAAACCGAGGCCGAACCGATGGGGCCTGTGTGCAGGATGCGACGGCCAATAGTGGTCAGGATGGGAAGGACACGGTCAAAGGTTTCCCGTTTGCCGCCGGCAAAAATTGAAATATTGCCGGTGGCGGCCCGATGGCAACCGCCCGAGACCGGGCAATCCATGGCCAGAGCGCCTTTTGCTTCAACGATTTCAGCCAGGCGGATCACCTCGGAGTCGTCGGTGGTGCTCATTTCCAGCCAGATTTTTCCCGGGCTCAGACCGGCGATGATGCCGTCTTCGCCTTCCATTACTTCAGCGCAGACGCTCGGCGAGGGCAGGCAGGTGATCACCAGGTCGACCTTTTCCGTCATTGTTTTGGGCGAGGCCGCACTGGCTGCGCCCCGGTCTACGAAGGACCGGACCAGTGCACCGTCGAGATCACGCACCGTAAGATCGAATCCGTTGCGCAGCAGGCTGCCCGCCAACTTGCCGCCGACATTTCCAAGGCCGATAAAGCCGATTTTCATGATGTCTCCTCATGCATTGATAGATGATTTTCTTATAAGTACGGCCGCTATCCAAACAAGCGACCAGTCTGATCATATAAGAAATTGGCGTTCATGCCTCCGTAGGGTCGGCCACCGTGCCGACTGGTTTCGGCGGGCACGGTGGCCCGCCCTACGTTTTTCTAATAAACGGTGAAGTTTCATAAGGACCCAAATTTCCATGACTGCGAAAAAGCACATACAGGATCCTGAATCCAGAGCCCATGGTCTCTAAAGCGAGGGTTTCAATATCTGACGGGCCCGCCTATTTTACCAGCGGCTGTGATTCGGCAACGATGGATTGGAAGCCGGCTTCAATTTTTTCCTCCAATTGGAAAAACTTCAGCACTTTTACCTCGGGCAGTATTTTGCGTATTTTTTTTAACATAGACAACTTGGTTTTCAGGGTCGTACTGACGATATCATAATACTCATCCACGATGATTTTGGCCCGCTTTTCTGTAAGTGCCGCGCCATGTTCCAGCATCGCTTTTTCCAGGTCAATGCGCCGCTTAAAGAGATTGCCAACAGTCTGCATATATTCCTCATATAGCGGCCAGAAGGCCTTGCCTTCCTGCTCGGTAAATTGGATGGTTTCTGTGAGCAGTGCCTTTTTCTCGGTCAACAGGTGGTTTAAATCGATATCGGCAGCTTGCTGAGCATAAAGCGAAGCTGTTATCAGACAGATTGCCAATGTCAGTGCGAGCTTAGATGAAATATTCATGACATGTCTCCCGGATTATTGCTCAATTTCAAACCTAATTTTTTTGTTCACTGGCTCGCCATGGAGCCAATTGCGAATATAGCTGGATAAAGTTGACGAGTCAAGGCGGTTGGCAAGATTGCCGCCTGTGTTAATAACGATTAACAAATAACAAACAACACCTAAATTGAGAGCTTTTCTCTCAATTAAGGTGCAGCTTTGACCTTATGCGGATCCTTATTACTTTTTCTTGAGCAGAACATCAGTTGCGTTTTCCTGTGCTTTCCATCCACCTGCTGCAAGTCTCTCACGGACTTTTGGGTCGAATTTCCCGGAAATCCAAAACTCCTTGGCAGAGACCTCCGGAACCTTCTTTAAATCGTTTTCGGCGATTTCCAGACCACCCTGGACGTCTTTTGTCCAAAAAATATAGTCCAACGGCTGCAGCACGATAAAGGTGCCATCCTTCTTCTGAAGACGAAGATTGCCGCCAATGTTCCAAATGCGAACTGCAGGTGCCACATTGACGTGATAAGCCTCCATCATTTGAGCGGAGAAGCGATAAAAAGCCGCCGTATCCTCGTTTGGGGCCAGACTGGCCAGTGCAATAAATGCCTCACGGCCTTTCACGCCTTGCATGCTCTCCAGCGCGCCCACCAACAGTGTTTCTTCCTGAGGACTGTAAGTGTAATTGTTCAAAAAGGATTCGGCGAGCTTTGCTTCAACGCCCATGTCTTCGAGTTTCTTTTTATTGATGTTCGTCAATTCACCCGGAGAATTGTCGCGCACCAGCTGCCGCATACCCTCGGCCGTGATGCCGATGCTCACCCCCGTGGCCACCCCGCCGCCGACCGCTGTCAGGGCAGCCTTGGGGGCCAGGCCGCCGGCAACCGAAGCGCGTGAAATCTCACCCAAACGGCTCTTTACCGGGTCATAGTGGGTATAGGGATCAATGCCGAATTCGTAGGCATAATTGCGCTTGGTGGCGTCGTAGCCCAGTGCGACCGAAGCCGCATTGTCCTGGTCCGGATCAGCACTGAAAAAAGAGCGCCCCATATTGCTTAAAAACCGCCCGGTCCCCTTGGCAATGTTCTTGGAGGTCTCGACCGGGGAGGTCACCAGTTTGCCGGCACCTTTGACGGTATTCTTGGCCGTGTTGCCGATTGCATCCGTAAACGCTTCCGATTCCTTCAATTCTTCCATGGCTTGCAGGGCCTTGAGCTCAGCGATTCGAATCCGCAAAATGGAGTCGCTTTCTACGGTTACCTGTCCGTAATCCGTTTCCAACTGATAGGTATTGAAGATCCCGTCATTCTTGACTTCGTCTACAATTTTGTAATTCTTCCCCTGAAGCAGGTCCTGGGGCAGTAGATCTTTGGCACTTAACAAGATCGGTGTCGGTAAATTTTCCTGCGCAGACGGCACGGAAGCTGTGCCAATCAATGCCGCGGCAGTAATTAAGACCATAGCCAGCTTTGGTAGGAGCGATTGTTTTTTCATTGTTAATTTCCTTTCTTTAAAAGTTAATAGGTAAAATGCGTCAACCGTTGATTCCTGATGTGTCATATTCGATTGAGATCACCGAAACGACGGCATCAGCCTGGCCGAATCGGGCGTATCCCGAAGGGCAGGAGGAAAACCTCTGCACTGCCAAATGGCCGGCCTCTCAGGTATTGTCAATCTATTGCGTTGCCATTGGAAACGAAAGAGCCGAAAAGTCCTAAATTGGGTACTAGAATTGGGTATGAGAAAGGTCCTAATTGATCCGCGCTGCAGAATGAAATAAATTGGGCAGGGTTTGTTGGGAAGATCTGGTGAGGGGGCTTGTGGGGGAGGGGGCTTGTGGGAGAGGGGGCTT
>Ga0209786_1000234_pt1 | contig 22606 bp, 18 predicted proteins | sample WorMetilvaeELBA2_FD_187405 | JGI IMG/M metagenome (GOLD analysis project Ga0209786, IMG submission 187405) | Marine gutless worms symbiont microbial communities from Max Planck institute for Marine Microbiology, Germany - Olavius ilvae ELBA.2... ...
AAAATTCATGCGAATTGTAGAACAAGTCGCTTCATCGGCTAAGATAACCTGTAGACAAATTAAAAGTGGAATCCAAGCTGATTTACTTCTACAAAATTAATTCACTTGGGCTTTCTTTATAACCAGATTCCCATTTAAGCCCCGTCGGAAATCCCGCGCCGCCACGTCCTCTCAAACCCGATGCCTTGATTTCGTCAATGACCTTCTCCGGCGGCATGTCCAAGGCGCGTTTCAAACCGGAGTACCCACCGCCGGCGATATAGTGATTGAGATTACCGGGATCGATAAGCCCGCAATTGCGCAGTGCAATGCGAACCTGAGGGCGCATGACAGGGTGCTCTTCAAAACGGGGTATGCCGTCGATGCCGTCTTCACCCATGGAGCATATCGCCCATTTTGCACACGGGTCCTCTTCGATCAGACACCGTTTGAGAATCATTTCCGCCTTCTTGGGGGTCAGGTTTCCATAAAAAATCAGCGGCCATCCCGGTTTACGAACGGCCATGATCGGCTCCAAGTAGCACATACCGATACAGCCGACCTCCATGATTCTTCCCAAGAGGTTTTTTCCCTTTAAAAAACTTCGGGCTGAATCGAGGATGTCCTCGGCACCGGATGCTCTGCCGCAGGTCCCCATGCCGATCTGAATCAAGGGTTGCGGAAGCCGTTGCCACCAGTTCCATTCGTTTTCTGCCTTTGCTTGTATCGCGGCGAAATCCATTTTAGTCTCCACCTTGTTGGTCTTTCGTATGAGAATGGTGTTCCCCCCGACATGAATGCTCCATCGTCTGTCGTGTTTTCGTCGGGTTCATCCGCCCTTGCACGGCGTTGTCGACAACGACCACCGGGGCGATGGCACAGGACCCAAAACAGGCCACCGTTTCGAGTGTGAACTCCCGGTCCGATGTTGTCTGACCGGGGGATAGTCGAAAACGGGATTCGATTTCATTGAGAATCCGTTCCGCCCCCTTAACGTGACAGGCAGTGCCCCGGCACACTTTGACGATGTGTTTACCCACCGGCTGCAGTCGGAACTGTTCGTAAAACGTCGCCACGCCATAAACGGAAGCTGGCGGTGTTCGTGTCACTTCGGCTATTTTTTCCATGGCAAGTTCCGGAATATAGCCAAGGTTGTCCTGGATGGTCTGCAGCATAGGGATGATTTCCTCACGTGTACCGACAAACCGATCGGGAAATGTTGCCACGATCTCATGCACCCGTTGAAGATCCTCGGGCATAGGTTCCAGGGGCGGCACCGCGACCTCCGGTTCCGGCATTTCGGCCGGGATAGCGGTAGCTGCCTCCTTGTGCGCGTCCAGGGCATTCCGGACAATGGACATGAACTCGTCTTCCGTAAACGGCTTGGGTAGATAGTCATGCACCCCGAGTTTCATGGCTTCCACCGCCGAAGTTACGGTTGAATAACCGGTGATGACGATCACTCCGGTATCGGGACGATCATGCTTTACCTGTTTGATGACGTCCATGCCGTCAATGTCCGGCAATCGTAGATCGGCTATCAGAAGATCAAAATCCTTATGGTGAAACGAATCGAGGGCACGCCGGCCGGTCTGCGCCAGATCGACCGCATACCCTTCATCCGTCAACACCATTTCCAGCCCCTTCGCAACGCTCTCTTCATCTTCCATTATGAGAATCTGGGGCCAGACGCGAGCGTCTGTTTGAAAGGCTTCCTGTAGCTGTTCCATAGATACGCCTCCCTGGTATCGGTTCGGTGTTGTGGCCGTCTTTCACTGGCGATGCCGTCGCTTTGGCGTCTACCAGACTTCGCGTTCCAAGCGGGCTCGAATGAACGCAAATTGCTTCTCGGATAGAGGTCCCACATGTTTCGTGATCCAGGCCATGTCCCCGGAAACGATCGCAGCCTTGGCTTCCGTCGAGAGCCGGTAGCCCTTGAGAACGTCGGAACCATTTTCCATCAAGTCTTTCCAGAATACGTCATCTTCCACGGTACGATTCAGAACCCGGGTGACCTCATCCTTCTGGATCAGTCTCAGTTCTTCCTTGCGTTCCACCTTCTCGACAACCTCCTCCGAGGGAACGGAACGCTTACCTTCCAACGCACCTTCTACGGCCGTTTTAATCTCGTCTTCCGTAAAGGGTTTGGGGAGGTAGTCAAATGTGCCCAGTTTCATGGCATCCACTGCCGAAGATACGCTGGCATAACCCGTGATGACTACCACACCGGTATCGGGAAACTTCCCCTTTACTTCTCGGATGACATCCATTCCATCGATGTCCGGCAGCCGAAGGTCGGCGACCAGCAGATCGTAGACCTCCCGGTCGAACCGGTTCAGGGCATCCTGACCGGTCATGGCGAGATTTACCCCGTATCCTTCTTCGGTGAGCACCATTTCCAGTCCTTTGGCCACATTTAGCTCATCTTCCATGACCAGGATTTGCGGGGGAATTGGAGTACTGTCCCGGATGGTTGCTTGGGAAGTTCTCATGGTCGTTCCTCCTTCCCAGGGTCTTTTCGACGGACCCTGATGGTAACAGGTTCTGATCATTCCATTGGCAAGAGATGTGCCATGTTTTCGGACGGTGAAAAAAAAAGGACGATTCAGATATTCAATGAGAAATCAAACAGTTGTGAGTTTTTCGAGAGGGGATGGAAAAACAGAGCCGGGAAATGTGTATATATCGTTATACGGAAAGGCGATGGGAAACATAAATAGTTTATGAATACCGGTGAGTTATGGACGTATTCGGTTTTATACGCAATAGGGACAGAATATACGCCGGGAATGGAAAACCCCGCTAACTGTCACGGGAACGTCCGGATTTCGAAGCGGACATGTTGTGCTTTTTCATCAATGCGGAAAAATTGGAACGCTGCATGCCGACCCTCCGTGCGGCCCGGGCAATGACGCCGTCGCAGGCCGTTAGCGCATGCTCGAGAAACGTTTTTTCAATGGGCGCGTAGGTTTTTTCCAGAAGGTGGTGTTTCACCTGTTTCAATTCTTCCAGTGTTTTGGGGATCGTCTCGATCCCTTCGCTAGCGGCGGGTTGCAGATGGTTCAGTATCAGGTGATGGTCCAATATGGTTTCATCGGCCATGATCACCAGTCGTTCCACCACATTTTTAAGCTGTCGCACATTACCGGGCCACTCGTAACCGGTCAGCATTTGAAGGGCATCATCTGAAAATCCCTGGATGCGGCGGTTCATCTCGCGACAGGATATGCGAAGAAAATGATAGGCCAATTTCGGAATGTCATCCTTTCGCTCGCGGAGGGGCGGCAGGTAGATCGGTAAGACGTCCAGTCGATAGAATAGGTCCTTGCGAAACAGCCTCTCATCGACCAGTTTTTTGAGGTTTTGATTCGTCGCTGCAACGATACGGATATTTGTCTTCCGGGTGTGGCTGGCGCCGACCGGTTTATACTCCTGGGTTTCCATGACCCGCAGCAGCTTTCCTTGCACCTCCCAACTCAAATTGGCCACCTCGTCCAAAAACAGGGTGCCGCCATCGGCCACCTCGAAGATGCCCGCTTTGTCCTGAATGGCGCCAGTGAAGGCACCCTTTACGTGACCAAACAGCTCACTTTCAAGTAACGATGGTGAAAAGCTACTGCAATCCACCACAATAAACTGCTTTGCCTTACGCCGGCTGTGTGCGTGAATCGCCTTGGCAAATAATTCTTTGCCGGTACCGCTTTCACCTTCGATCAGAATAGTGCTTTCGGTGGGCGCCGCTTTTCGGATTTCTTCGAAAATCTCTCTTACCTTCGGATTTTCTCCGATGATGTTGGTAAAATGCAGCCGCTCGTAGAGCTGTTCACGCAGGGCCAGATTCTCTTCGGCCAAACGTTTCTTGGCAATGGCTTTTTCAACTGACAGAATCAATTCCTCATCTGAGAATGGCTTCGTCAGATAATCGGTTGCTCCCAATTTCATTGCCTGAACAGCATTTTGGACCGTGGAATAGCCGGTCATCACGATCACGGCCATTCGCGGCATTGCTTCCCTGAAACGCCTCAGCAGATCGATGCCGTCCCCGTCAGGGAGTTTCATGTCCAGCAGGACCAGTTCATAGGCTTTTTTTTGGACCGCCTCCCCGCCCTCTCGAACAGACCCGCAGGCATCAATTCCATGGCCCTTCTCAGAAAGGGCTATTCTGCAGCCGTCCTGGATCACCGGTTCGTCATCGATAATCAGGATATCGGCTGATCCGATGATGTCGGGCGGGCTGTTCATAAGGATTTTCCCTTTTTCTTGATAACCGGAAGGCTAATTGTAAAGCGGGTTTTATTGTCTGGAGTTTTCGAAGCTTTCAGCGTTCCATGATGATTACGGATAATGCCGTAGCTGACTGCCAGCCCCAACCCGGAGCCATTTTTTTTGGTGGAGAAAAAGGGTTCAAATATTTTATCTATATGGTCGTTGGAAATTCCACAACCATCATCATCAACAATAACGATAATCCGTTTAGACTCCGGCTCGATTCGGGTACGAACAGCAATTATGCCGTCGTCTTCAATCGCCTGTGCCGCATTGAGAAAAAGATTGACAAACACTTGCTGCAACTGATTTCCGTCGATAAGCGTCTCTGTCATTTTCTCATCCAGATCCTTTTCGACCGCAATGTGCCGGAGGTGAAACTCGTTTTCGAGGATACTGATGGATCTGTCGATAATTCCATTGATGTCGGACAAATTTTTCTGCGGCTCTTTATCTCGGGAAAATTCGAGAAGTTCCTGGATAATAATCTTGCAGCGCTGGGTTTCGCGCATGATAATTTCCAAACCCTCCTTCAGCGGCCCCTCGTCCGGCACTTTTTTATACAGGTTGGAACTGTAGAGCAGCACTCCCGCCAGGGGATTGTTGATCTCATGGGCGATGCCTGCGGACATCCGTCCAAGCGCAGAAAGTTTTTCCGTATGCAAAGCCAGCAGGTCGTACTTGGTCTGTTGCTCCTGGATGATCCAGACTTTGTCTATGGCACAGGCACATTGCTCCGCCAGAGAAATTGCAAACTCCCTTTCTTCTTCATCGAATGCTCGTGAAGACTCGAAATACAATCGCAACAAACCGGCCACGTCAGCCCGCAGGTGAAGCGGCAGGTCCATGATCATCTGAATCCCTTCCTTCTGCAGATCCTGCGGGAATTGCACCCGTGGATCATTTAGTAAATCCCTGATTATGACTATCTTCTCTATGTCATACAGGTCGGTAACAATCCTGGGATGGGATGCCGGCCGTTTCGCAAAGAAGGCATCACTGAGGCCGTAAAATGCGCTCAACTCAAACTGCTGGGTTTCGAGATTTAAAACCCTCAGCAGGGACCCCTTGGCTTTTAACGCTTCAGACGCCTTCCACACGATGAGGTCAAGCACTTCATCGACATTGATACTGGAGTGGATGACGTGGCTGATATCACGAAACGCATTGTAGAACTCGTAAATTCTGGAGGCTTTTGCCATAACCGACCTCCTTTGGTTTGAAGAAGGTTTGGGATGGTGAGGAACGCTCGGTCAGCCCGAGGGAGAGGTAAGTGTCGGTGAGTATCAGGCCGCAGGTTTGTCCGCGTTTCAGATCAACTGAGATACCGCCGTCGGCGCTGGCAGAGAAGTGTCTATTAAATGTTTAGCCGAGGCGGTGTGTAGTTTCAAGTAAAAACTAAAAAAGATGGATCACTATATTGATAAGGGTTACAACGTAAAAAGCCTCCAAAATTCGGAGGCTTTTGCGTTCTTTACTTTTGGAGACCTGGAATTGCGAAGTGATGGCGTGTTAAACTCTACTGGACCGCATGGGCCGGCAACACTCCGCTACTCCGCTACTCCATCACTTGTTTTTGCAACCGGCAGGTGGGAAAATCCTTCGACTCGTTACACTCGCTCTCCTCGACGCTGCTCAGGACAGGCCGGGATAGCCGGCCATACCGGCAAATCCGTTTTGGAGCTTTGCTCTTCGAGCTACGCCGGACAATTCGACCCCACACGCAGGTGTCGGGTATCAGGTGAAACCCTGAAGCAAAAATAACAAATTACAAATGATCCCATACAAAATACAGAACACAAAATATATTCATTTTCTGTCTTCGGCGGCTTGGAACCAAAAAATTCTTCGTGCCCTTCGTGTTTTTCGTGAAAACAAAGATAGTGCACTGGTAAACTGGCCTACCGGCTAAACCGGCTAAACCGGCTAAACGGGCAAACGGGCCAACCGTTCTATGTGCCCATATCCCAACTTGCAAAATACTTCTTCTGCTCCGGGGTCAACTTGTCGATGGGAACACCCATGGCCGACAGCTTTACCCTGGCGATTTCCATGTCGATGGCATGGGGGACCGGGTAGACCTCCCGTTCCAGTTTTAGCTTTCCCTTGACCATGTGTTCGATGCTCAGGGCCTGGTTGGCGAAACTCATGTCCATCACGCTGGAGGGATGCCCCTCGGCCGCCGCCAGGTTGATCAGCCGGCCTTCCCCCAGCACATTGATCCGGCGGCCGTTTTCCAGCAGGTACTCTTCAACAAAAGACCGTATCGTCCGGACCGACGTTGAGATCTCTTTGAGACCGACCAGATCCAGTTCCACATTGAAATGGCCGGAGTTGGCCACGATGGCCCCATCCTTCATGGTCTTGAAATGTTCCTTGCGGATGACGTTGATGTTGCCGGTTACCGTGCAGAAGAAATCACCGACACGGGCGGCTTTTCGGATCGGCATCACCGAGAATCCGTCCATAACCGCTTCCAGGGCCGCCACCGGATCGACCTCGGTGATGATGACATTGGCCCCCATCCCCCGGGCGCGCATGGCCAGGCCTCTTCCGCACCAGCCATAGCCGCAGACGACAAAATGGGTGCCGGCCACCAGACGGTTTGTGGCCCGGATGATGCCGTCCACGGTGCTCTGTCCGGTCCCGTATCGGTTGTCGAACAGGTGTTTGGTCTGGGCGTCGTTTACAGCGATAATGGGGTACTGCAGCACCCCATCGGCCGCCATGCTGCGGAGCCGGATGATCCCGGTGGTGGTCTCCTCTGTGCCGCCCCGGACCCCCTTGATCAGTTCGGAACGTTCGGAGTGGAGAACCGAGACCAGGTCGGCGCCGTCGTCCATGGTGTAATGGGGCTTTGTGTCCAGCACGGCATTGATGTGCGCGTAATAGGTCTTGTGGTTCTCCCCCTTTATGGCAAAGGTGGATATCTTGTCTTTTTTGGAAAGTGCGGCGGCAACGTCGTCCTGGGTGCTCAGCGGATTTGAAGCGCACAGGGCGACCTTGGCACCACCGGCTTTTAAGGTGCGCATCAGGGATGCGGTTTCCGTGGTCACATGAAGGCAGGCGCCGAGGCGAACCCCTTTCAGGGGCTTTTCCTTGGCAAAGCGCTCCTTGATATGGTTGAGTACCGGCATGCTCTGGTTGGCCCATTCGATTCGCAGGGCCCCGTCTTTTGCCAGTTTGATGTCTTTTACGTCATAGGGCATGGGAGGTCTCCTCACTGTCGTCTTGGATTTCACGTCTCAAAAAAAACCGGGCGTTGGTGGGGCCCGGTTTTCTCGGTGTTATGGCGTCTATTCGGTTACAAACCCGCCTTTTCTCGCAGAATGTCGGCTTTTGTGATCTTTTCCCAGGAAAACTCCGGTTCATTACGGCCAAAGTGGCCATAGGCGGCCGTTTTCTTAAATATCGGACGCTGCAGATCCAGGTATTCGATAATGGCTGCCGGGCGCAGGTCAAACACCTCCCGGACGATATCCTTTACCCGATCTTTCGGCACCTTACCCGTGCCCATAAGGTCGATCATGATCGAAACGGGCTCTGCTACGCCGATGGCATAGGCAAACTGAATTTCGCATTTCTTGGCAAGCCCTGCGGCCACGATATTCTTGGCCACGTGCCGGGCCATGTAAGAAGCGCTCCGGTCCACTTTGGAAGGGTCCTTTCCCGAGAAACAGCCGCCTCCGTGACTCCCCTGCCCGCCGTAAGTGTCCACGATGATCTTGCGCCCGGTCAACCCGCAGTCTCCCATGGGGCCGCCGATAACGAACCTCCCTGTGGCATTGATATAGTATCGGGTGCGGTTGTCGGTCATCTCTTCGGGGATGACCTCCTGGATGACCCGCTGAATGATCCCGTCGCGCAGTTCTTCGTAGTCCACGTCCGGTTTATGCTGGGCGGCGATAACGATGCAGTCGACCCGTTTGGGGCTGCCGTTTTCGTATTCGATGGTGACCTGGGATTTGCCGTCCGGGCGCAGGAAATCCAGCGAGCCGTCCTTGCGAACCTGGGAAAGCCGCTGGCAGAGCTTGTGGGCATAGGTGACCGGCATCGGCATCAGCTCCGGTGTTTCGTCCGTGGCATAACCGAACATCAATCCTTGATCGCCGGCTCCCTGCTCCTTAAACAGGCCCTCTCCGACATTCACGCCCTGTGCGATATCCAGCGATTGATGATCGATGCTGGTGATCACGCTGCACGTTTTCCAGTCGAATCCCATGTGGGATGAGTGATAGCCGATGTCCTTTATGGTCGATCGAACGATTTCAGGAATTTCCACGTAACACTCGGTGGTGATTTCCCCGGCCACAAATGCCAGCCCGGTGGTCACCATGGTTTCGCAGGCCACGCGGCAGTTCTTGTCCTGGGCGATAATGGCATCCAGGATGGAATCCGAGATCTGATCCGCCACTTTGTCCGGATGACCTTCGGTTACAGACTCAGAGGTAAAGTAAAAGGTTTCGTTGCCCATGAAATAGTCTCCTTTTGGGATGGTGTATTCGAAGCTCTGACACGTGCCTCATTTTTTTCACCCGGGCGTTGCCGAACTCGGGTTGTTACATGCCGTTTGCATCATTTTCCGGGGGGCGCCAGCATCATGTTGTCGATGAGGCGGGTCTGGCCGACCTTGACGGCAAGGGCCATCCGTGCCGGATCATCGATTCGGGAAATGTCATCCAGGGTGATCGGATCACACACCGTTACATAGTCGATGTCGGTGTCCGGATAGGACCCGATGCTCTCTGTTGCTTCTTGAATGATCTTTGCCGCATCTGTTTCCCCGGAACCCACCCGGTCTTTGGCCGCGCACAATGCGCGGTACAAACTCAACGCGGCCGGTCGCTGCTCTGGACTGAGATAACTGTTTCGGGAACTCATCGCCAGGCCGTCGGACTCCCGGACGATGGGGCCGCCCTCTATCTCGATGTCCATATCCAGGTCCGCCACCATGCGCCGGATGACCTGGAGCTGCTGAAAATCTTTTTCTCCGAATACGGCAACATGGGGTTTGACGATGTGAAACAGCTTGGTCACAACCGTCGCCACCCCCCTGAAAAAAACCGGGCGCGAGAGCCCGCACAAATGCTCGGGCAGTTGGGTCAGGTTCACGTAAGTCTGATAACCGTCCGGATACAGAGCCGCTTCGGTCGGGGTGAAAACAACGTCCACGCCCTCTTTTTCAAGAAGGGAAAGGTCCCGCTCCAGATTTCTCGGATACGTATCAAAATCCTCGGTCGGTCCGAATTGAGCCGGGTTGACGAAGATACTGGCGGCCAGGATATCCCCCCGTTCCCGACCGATTCGACACAGCGACAGGTGGCCTTCATGGAGAAATCCCATGGTCGGCACGAATGCCATCGTATGCTCATCGCTGCGCACGCGATCCGCATACCTTTGCATGTCCTGGATGTGTTGAATGACGTCGATGACGTTTGCTTTCCTGGTCGGTGGTCCGGGTCCGATAGGGACCGTTTTTATCGGTAGAGGGGCATCCCTCTGCAAGAGGGCGACGCTCCAAAATGTCAAACCCTATCTAATAGTCAATGGTCGATGTGATGTCAACTATCCCCACAAGTTCAGATTTACCTCCCACTGGAGGTGTTCACTCGCGAAAGGCAAGTGAACATTTCCCAGTCGGGCCGGCGGGACCACAGAGGGCTCAAGGGGTCACGAAGTCGGGCGGAAGGAAAATTTCAGAGTCGAGAAGTTCGAGGGTTACCTGCCGAGGGCAGCACCGGAGGCGGGTAAATTTCGAACCCTCTTCTCCAACCAAAAGGATAAGGATCAAAAGTGCAGTGGTAACGGGAAAATACAGAATCTGCCGTCTTGCTTTTGTGAGTGTTTTTTGTTAGCTGAGTCTGTCGTCAATGGGTTTTCCAGTTTGGCGTCTACTCCTTGATACCTGAAGCGGCAACGGCGCTGTTTCGAGACATGCATGGAAGCCTCCATGTGATGCAATATCCGGGTTTCCCGCTGAGGCATGTTCCCATCGCGCCGGTTGAGAGGCCGGCCGTGTACTGGCTTTCCGCCCGGCGCCGATGCATACAGGGACCCACTGTCAGGTGATATGCAGCTTTTACCATCAACGTACCGTCGTGTCGGCCCGGAAGTGGAGGTTAGGATTTCATGAAGAGCAACAAATGGCTGGCGGCCATGGTTTTCCTGTCGCTCGTATGGATAGCCGGTCCGGGGTATACTTCGGAACCCAGCGGACGCTCTCAGGACGCCTCACACGCTGCTGAAGATCAGCTCCCGTCTTCCGACCATGCTGCGGAGACCCATGATGACGCCCACGGCGATTCCGCTCATGGCGGCCACGACAATCTCGGAAAGATCCTCCCCCTGTGGAGCTGTATCCCATTTGCCTGTATGCTGCTTTCCATCGCCCTGTGTCCGTTGATCCTCCCCGAATTCTGGCATCACCACTTTGGCAAAGTTTCCGCGTTCTGGGCGGCATGCCTCGGCATCCCCTTCCTGATCACCTTCAGGGGGGTTGCCGTATACGAAATTCTTCATATTATCCTGGCCGACTACGTACCATTTATTATTTTGCTCTGGTCCCTGTATACCATATCCGGCGGCATCTTGCTGCGAGGCACCCTCCGGGGCACCCCCGTTGTCAATACGGTGATCCTGATGATCGGTGCCCTTCTTGCTTCCTGGATGGGCACCACAGGTGCAGCCATGCTTCTGATTCGGCCGTTTTTACGGGCCAACAGCCATCGTAAGAATCGGACCTTCATGGTCGTCTTTTTCATCTTCCTGGTTGCCAACGTGGGTGGATCTCTGACGCCCCTGGGTGACCCGCCCCTGTTTCTCGGATTTCTTCACGGGGTGAGCTTTTTCTGGACATTCAAGATTCTTCCCCACATGCTGGTGGTCTCCGCCGCCCTCCTGGCCATATATTTTGTGCTGGATACGTATTACTATCGAAAAGAAGGGGTAACATCGCCGGAGGGAGAAAAAGTTCCGCTCAAACTGGAGGGGGTGCACAATTTTCTGTTCCTCGGCGGGGTCATTGGAGCGGTTCTCATGAGCGGCGTGGTCGACTGGGGAGAGATCACCACACTGGGTATTCACCGGGCGACTCAGGACTGGGTGCGGGACGGCCTGCTGATTGTTATGGGCATCCTGTCCCTGGTGACCACTCCGTTGTCTCTGCGCGAGGACAACGATTTTACCTGGTTTCCGATTATCGAGGTGGCCTACCTGTTCATCGGCATTTTCATCACCATGATTCCGTGCCTGCTGATTCTGAAAGCCGGATCCGACGGGGTGCTGGCCTTTTTGATCAATGCCGTCAAGGAACCGCACCACTATTTCTGGGTGACGGGCGCCCTTTCCGGTTTCCTGGATAACGCTCCCACATACCTGACGTTTTTTAATACGGTGCTGGGAAGTTTCTTTCCGGGAATGAGTGAAGCCGAAGCGGTGCCGCTTTTGATGACAGAAAAAGCGGTGTATTTGGCGGCCATATCCGCAGGGGCCGTATTTTTCGGGGCGTTCAGCTACATCGGCAATGCGCCGAACTTCATGGTCCGATCCATTGCGGAAGAAGCCGGAACCCCCATGCCGAGCTTTTTTGGCTATATATTAAAGTATTCACTGGTTTTTCTGATCCCCTGTTTTGTTCTCGTGACCCTGATCTTTTTCTAATTTTCAGGTTGCCGAAAGAGAAAACCGGTGTTCAGACCATAGGCGAGTCCATGGACCACAACATTCTCGGCTCAAAAATAGCGATCGTCGGTGGAGGAGAATTCTGCCTGACCTTCCTGGAATTTCTTCACACCGACGTGTTCGAGGATCAGAAACCCGAAGTGGTTGCCGTAGCGGACACCAATCCGAAGGCTCCAGGCCTTCAGTGGGCCCAGGTGATGGGAATTCCAACCACCAAGGACTACACCGAATTCTATGCCATCGACGATCTCGATACGATTTTGGAACTGACCCGGGACATTAATCTTTCCGAAATCATTTCTCAGACGAAACCGCCCCATATCCGCCTGATCGATCATTTTGAGGCCCGATCCCTGTCGGATTCCCTACAGATCGAGGTGGTTCGGCGGACGACATTGAAGCGGCTGGAGCAGCAAAAAGATGATGTCGTCGAAATTGAGGACATTCTCACAGAACTGTGTGACCGATTCGCCAGGATTATCATCCGGCGCAACAATCGCTCCCGGGAAATCGAGATGGACCTGGTGGAACATGAGAAAACGCTTCGCCAGATCATTCAGGGAAGTACCATCCCGACGTTTGTCATCAACCAGGAGCATGTGGTGACACACTGGAACAAAGCGGTGGAGCGGCTCACCGGAGTGTCTGCGGAATCGATTATCGGTACCCGGCGCCAGTGGACGCCATTTTACAGCCAGGAGCGGCCGGTTATGGCCGATGTCATTATCGATCAGATCCAGGCCGATGAAGTGGAAAAACTCTATCCGACCAATTGGCGAAAGTCCGCCCTGATCGAGGGGGCCTTCGAGGCCGAGGGGTTTTTCCCGCGCTTGGGGGATGACGGCAAATGGTGCTGGTTCACCGCTGCCCCGATCAAGGCCCCGGACGGCACGATTGTCGGGGCCATCGAAACCCTCTGGGACAAAACCGAGGATAAAAATGCCGAAGAAGAACGGGAGCGCCACACCACGGAGCTCAGCACGCTCTGCTCCATCTATACGGCGCTGAGCGCCTCACCGGATATCGAGGGGGCCGTTCACCAGGCCATTCGGGAAGTGCAGGATTTCATGGACGCCGACGGGGTTTGCGTCTACCTGGAGGGGCCGGACGGCCGATTCCATTTTCGTTACGGGTACGGATTTTCAGAAAATGCCTGCGCCAAACTGAATATCGTCGACGACTCGAGCATCATCAGCCGGGTGGCGCAGGAAAATCAGTTTACCATCTTCGAGGACCTTCCGGAAGGTTGCTCCGATGAGATCTGCTTTCTCGAGGAGCAGAGGCTGAAATCCCTGGCCTACATACCGATCAGTACAAAGGAAAAACATACATTCGGTGTGATCCGGATTGGGAGCCAGTTGTCGAACCAGTTTACCCACGAACAGAAAAACGTGCTCGAACTGATCGGCAATCGCATCGGTGTGGCCATCGAAAATGCCATGCTCCAGGATCAGTCTCGGAAATCGGAGGAAAAATACCGGTCCCTGTTCAACAACGACCCGAATCCGATTTTTATCCTGGAACCGAAGAGTTTCCAGATCCTGGACGTGAATCAGCGAGCCCGGGACGACTATGGCTACAGCCAGTCGGAATTCATGGAAATGGCCTTCAGCGATCTGGGTGACACAGACGATGAAGAAATTGCCCAGGGATTGAAGCGACTGTCGGAGGGAGAATCGGTTCTGTTCTCCAAGAAACGCCATTATCGAAACCGCCAGCGCCCATTCTATGTCAACATCAATGTCAGCTATGCCAGCTACGGCGGAACCAACGTGCTGGTTGCCACCACCACCGACATCACCGAGAGTGTCGAAAAAGAAACCCAGCTTGTCCAGGCCAGCAAAATGAGCACCTTGGGACAAATGGCCGCGGGCATCGCCCACGAGATCAACCAGCCCTTGAATGTGATCCAGGTCTGTGCCGATTTCTTTCAGAAAATGATAAAACGAGGGCAGAAGATTTCAGAAGAAGATCTGGTTTCCATCTCCGAGGATATCGGCAGCAATGTCCAGCGCGCCTCGAGCATTATCCAGCACATGCGCGATTTTGCGCGCCAGTCGGATGTGGGCCGGACCAAGATCGACATCAACGCGCCCGTTCGGGATGTGTTCAAAGTGATGGGGCATCAGTTGAAGATGCACCAGGTCGAACTGTTCCTGGATCTGACCCCGGACCTGCCGCCGATTCTGGCCGATCATAACCGATTGGAGCAGGTATTCATCAACCTGGTCACCAATGCCTTGGACGCCATGGACGAGAAGGGACAAGTCTCCGGGCAGGGTGATGTGGAAAAGCGACTGACCATACAATCTCTCTCACGCAATGGAAAGGTCGTTGTGACGGTTACCGACACCGGTATCGGCATGTCCCAGGAAGTGATCAATAAAATGTTCGAGCCGTTTTTTACCACCAAGGATGTCGGCAAGGGCACCGGGCTGGGCGTGAGCATCAGTTACGGTATCGTCAAGGACTATGACGGCACGATCCGGGTGGTCAGCCAGGTCGGAAAGGGGACAACCTTTGAATTGTCCTTTCCCAGTGCTACCTAAAGGTTTACGATGATGAACAAACTGTTGCTCATCGATGATGAACCCGATATTTTAAAAGTGCTGTCCATGTCCCTTCGGGCCGACGGCTATCAGGTGCATACCGCGTTGAGCGGCGCCGAGGGACTGGAGATCTTTGAAAACGAGCACCCCCAGATTGTGCTGACCGACATCCGGATGCCGGGTATGGACGGTATCGAAGTCCTCAAACGGATAAAAGACGCATCCGAGAGCACCGAGGTTATCATCATCACCGGCCACGGGGACCTCGACCTGGCCATAGAGGCCCTGCAAAACGGCGCATCCGATTTTATCAACAAGCCGGTTCGAGGGATGTCCCTGGAGATCGCCCTCAAGCGGGCCGAAGAAAAGCTCGAAATCCGTGAAAAGCTAGCGGCCTATACCCAAAATCTGGAAAAAGAGGTTCGGCTGGCCACCCGGGAACTCCGCCGAAAATCCAATTTTCTCAGCCGGCTGATCCGAAGCTCCAACGATGGCATTGTCGCCACCGACAGGGATTTTGCGGTTATCGTCTTCAACCCGGGAGCGGAGCGCATTTTCGGAAGGCCCGCCGAAGGTGTGATCAACACCATTCGGATCGATGCCATCTTCCCCGGGGAGATCGCCGAGGCATTCATGAACGCCGGCACCCACCTGGAAGATGCCGAGGTGCTGGGATGGCGGGAAACCATCATCCAGAACGTGGACGGATCCCCGATTCCGGTTGGTTTTTCCGGCGCGTTGCTGCGAGAAGAAGAACAGGTCATGGGCAGTGTCGCTTTTTTTCAGGACCTCAGGGAGATCAAACGTTTGGAAAAAGAGCTGCTGCGTTCGGAGCGGCTGGCAGCCATCGGCCAGACGGTGGCAGGGCTGACCCACGGCATCAAGAATGTGCTCCACGGGTTTAAAGGGGGCAGCTACCTGGTCGACCTGGGAATCGGCAAAGGGGATTCTGAGAAGCTCTCCAGTGGCTGGGACATGGTCAAGCGGAATATCACGCGGACCTCGGATCTGGTCATGGACCTGCTGACCTATTCCAAGGAAAGAGAACCGGAGTACCAGGACTGCCGGCCCAACGACATCGCCGCGGATGTCGTTGACACCGTGAGGGACACCGCCGAGGAAAATGGCGTAACCCTGGCTACCGAGTTAGCCCCGAACATCGGAACGGTCCGAATGGATCCGCGTATCATCCACACATCGCTGCTCAACCTGATGACAAATGCCATCGACGCCTGTATCTTTGATGAAGATACCAGCAAGCAGTGGCAGGTACGCCTTAAAACGAGGTTGGAAGACTATCGGGTCATCCGTTTCGAAGTCAGCGATAACGGCACCGGAATGACCGAGGAGGTGCGCGACAACCTCTTTGCTTCCTTTTTCAGCACCAAGGGGCATCGAGGGACCGGCCTGGGGATGCTGGTCACCCAAAAATTAATTGAGGAGCATAACGGCACCATCGACGTGGCCACACAGCCTGGAAAGGGGTCGACCTTCAGCGTGCGTCTTCCCTTTGAAGCGGTGGGGGGCGATTCGTGAACCGTCGATCGGAGGCCATAACATCGGAAACCGGGTAATTAGGAGGAAGACCTATGAGTAAACGAGTGCTCGTTGTGGATGATGATCCGGATGTTCGGTTGTTCAACACAACGGTTTTGGAAGAAAACGGGTATACGCCGCTTGTGGCGACCAACGGCGAGGAAGGCCTCGAGATGGTCCGGAACGAACTGCCGGACCTGGTTATTCTCGATGTGATGATGCCCAAGCAGAGCGGCATCCGGCTATACCGGGAGTTGAAAACCGATAAGGCATTGAAAGATATCCCCGTGATCATTCTGTCGGGTATCGCCGAGAAGACATTTTTGCGCTCTCAGAACGCCCTGACCGAATTCGGGGGTGAACAGGTTCCCCCGCCGGAAACGTACATCGAAAAACCGGTGGAGCCGGATGAACTGGCCGGCGTGGTCAAGAAGGTACTGGGATAGGTCACCATTGCAGAGGATGCGCGTGTGAAGACAACCGTTGGGTGAATCATGGAAATTAAAAAGCTGCTGTTTGTCACCAAGTTTGAGGAATTGTGTTTCGATGCGCTCCGATCGCTGTTGGGGCTGCGCCAGTCGGCGCTTGACCACGTGGTGTTTTTGACCGTCATTGAACGAGACAAGGTGGCCATGCATCGGGGTGCCGGTTACCGCAAGGAGGAGGAGATCCGCCTGAAAGAACGGGCCAATATCCGTTTTATCGACTGGGCCGAAAACCTCTTTGTGGAAGGTATGGAGGTCGGCGTGTACATCGAGGTTGGCAGCCTGGTGTCCAAAGTCATCGATGCGGCACAGGACGAGAGCGCGGACCTGATTGTTATCGGCCGGCCCCACAAAGGGGTTCTGGAGACGCTGTATTCCGGTTCCGATGTGACGGAATTGCTCCGACGGGCATCTGTCCCGGTGCTGGTTTACAAACACTTGGCGGAGGGCAGCCTGGTCCCCGAGAAACCTTTTGAACGGGTGGTTCTGGCAACCGACTGGTCTCCGGCCAGTCTGCGCGCCGTCGAGTACCTGAAGCCGCTGAAAAACGTGATCCAGGAAATTCATGTGGTCCATGTGGTGGGGGACGATGAACTGACCGGTTCCAATGCCATGGAAATCCAGAAAACCCGAAAGGATCGCAGACAAAAGCTGGACGAGATTTGTGAGATCTTTGAAGCCGGAGGGATCACCGCCGAACCCCATGTCTATATCGGTGACACCGAGGAGGAGATCGACAAGGCGGCCAGGGAATGCCAGGCCAGCATGATCGTGATGGGATCTTCCGGAAAGTCGGCGTTTGTGGAACGCTGGCTCGGCAGCACACCGCAGCGCATCGCCGAAAAGTCGATGTACCCCACGCTGCTGGTGCCGCCCGAGCAAAACTAGCCATACCGCAGAAGCAGAGAAAGCGCAGAGGATAGGAGGACCTGATGGCGGTAATTACCATTTCGCGGCAGTTTGGTGCCGGTGGGAAAACCCTGGGTAGAATGATCGCCGAATCGCTGAATTATACATTTGCCGACAGCAGTATCGTTCAGCGGCTGGCCAAGGAGGCCAATGTCTCTACGGATTGGGTGATCGCCCATGAAAAAGAGGCCGGCAGTACGTTTTCCCGGCTGCTCAACACGATGGTGTCCCGAAACTTGATCGACCGGGTGATCAAGGATGAGAGAGGCTATCTGGACGAACAGATTTACCTGGATTACCTGGTGCTGATCATTGCACAGATCGCCGACGAGGGAGATGTGGTGATCCTCGGCCGGGGCAGTCAGTATATCCTAAAAGACCACCCGGAGGCCTTCCATATACTGTTGATCGATACCCTGGAAAATCGTGTTCAATTCATGGTCGAGCATTATGAACTTGCCGAGAAAAAAGCCCGCCAGTTAGTCAACTTCGAGGACCGGCGCCGGACCAACCTGTACCGGAAGCTTGGCAAAACCGACTATGACAGCCCGTCATTGTACCACCTGGTTCTGAACATGGAGCGCTTCAGCATGGATGAAGCCTTGCAACAGGTTCTTTTTCTGATCAGCTAATGGATTTAGACACCATACTTCCGATCATGCTGAGCGGGACGCGCGAGGGAGAGGCCTCTCAAGTCACAGCATTTATTTCTGAATGCGGGCTCCATACCGAGGACATCACCCCGGCAAAGCTCCGCCATTTCATCATTGCCAGAAAAGGCAGCCGTATAGTGGGGACGGTGGGCATCGAAGCCGCCGGCAGCTGTGCCCTGCTCCGGTCTCTGGCAGTGGCCGAGCCGTTTCGCCGCAAACGCTTGGGTACCCGGCTGGCAGAGTCGATGGAAAAGTATGCCCGGGACCATGAGGTGAAGCACCTATACTTGCTCACCCGGACAGCAGAAGCGTTTTTTTCCTCCGTGGGATTCAATACATCCGAGCGCGCCGCGGCGCCGGCCGGCATACAGGATACCGAAGAGTTCCGGACCCTCTGTCCGGACACGGCCGTCTGCATGCACAAAAAACTCTGATGCACAATTAATCCGAGCCGCCTTGCGTCTATTTAAATCGGTCTGCGAATCGTTGTAGGATTTCACCAATCCCAATTTTACGCTTCGATTCCGCCCGTCTTTCCCAACCTCCTGAGCCCCCAACTGCACATTTATCGGTGCAGCATGCCCATATGTCTGTGCAATTCAATATTTATGGAAATTGTATCTACTGGTTATTCCTAAAGAACCGATGTGGCGCAAGTTTTGCTAAGATAAAAGCAGATCCTTTCTCCGTGTTTCCCCGACAACCGCTTAAAATGCAAGAATTCCGTGAATACTTGATCAAAAAACGCCTCACAGGCCCTAAGGCAGTCGATTTTTACCTGTTATGGGTAAAGCGGTGTTTTCACCACAGCGGAAAGCGGCCCGACGAAACGCTTACACAGGAAGATGTCGATCGGTTTCTGAAACAGGAATCCCGCGGGCGCGAGAAATGGCAGGTACATCAAGCAAAACAGGCCATCGGAATATATCGCTTTTGAACGAAACGTAGTGGTCGTGAGGGGAGGCAAAGGAGATAAAGATCGCGAGACGGTGCTCCCCGAACGGGTAACCGTGCATACGCTTCGCCATACGTTTGCGACGCATTTGTTGGAGATGGGTCAGGATATCAGAACGATCCAAGAGCTGCTGGGTCATCGACAATTGCGGACAACAATGATTTACACACACGTTGCTGCAACGAATAGACTTGGCGTCATCAGCCCGATCGATTTGGATTGTGAAATAAATCAATGATTTGCGCGATTATATCGATTCCACATATCCAACGCTAATATGCGCAAAAATAGAATCTACTCAATATATAATGTTCGCTTTTAAAAACAGATTATTGACGTCCAGACGTTTTAGCGTTATAATGTCACATAAACATAGGAGGTGACATTATGGCAACACCTGCCAAACGAGCAACAGTTTATTTCGATCCAATCCTTCATAAGGCTCTGAAATTAAAATCTATAGAAACTTCGAAATCGATTTCCGATCTTGTAAACGAAGCGGTCAGAGAAGCTCTTGCCGAGGACGCTGAAGACTTAGCCGCGTTTGATGAAAGGTCGAGCGAAAGCCTGATCAGCTATGATGAGATGGTAAAAAGGTTAAAAAAAGATGGCCGAATTTGAGATCTTTTTCAAGGAATCGGTTTGGAAGGACATAAAAAAAATACCGAAAAAAGACCTTCGAAGAATCCTTAATAAGATTGCGAATCTATCAGATCAGCCACGTCCACATGGATGTGAGAAACTTACAGGCCAAGAACGCTACCGGTTGCGTCAGGGTAGGTATCGTATAGTGTATTCAATCCAAGAAAATGAATTGACTGTTTGGATTGTAAAGATCAGTCACCGGAAAGATATATACCGCTGAAGCGAACAAATCGCTGGAGAACGACGTGAACCGCTGACGCGATTCACGCGTCTCAGCTCAGACCTTAGAGGGTAACTCGATTTATGTTTGAAGAGGTTATTGGTTATCTTTTTTTGGGTATGATTGGATTTTACTTTTATTGGGTTTTCTCAACTGCGAACAAATCTATAAATGAATGGATAAGAAAAAACGATTTAAAGATAATTACTAAACAATTTAATATGTTCCGGACAGGGCCTTATATACTAACAGGGAATCGCCCTGCTTATAAAATTGTAGTTCAAGACTTAAAAGGAATAGAAAAAACTTTTTGGATTAGATGCAATTCTTTATTTGGTTTTAATCCAGAATATTTCGAAGTTCGTCCTAAAAAATGACTTTACCTCTAACAATCGCATTAACGCCGGACTGGGAAAACCCGCGCCGCTTTGCTATGCGGCTTCTCCCATCCGGTTATGCGGGGCGTTATAAATGTAAAATCAAATGATCGCACACCGAAAGCCACTTCTAATTATTTGCGTTCATAATGAATGGGGTTGGAGTCATGACCAATTTAATACTCTGAAAAGTTCAATTGAAGGGGTTAAACCTGATTTTTGGGAATTCTATAATCCCGGTACAATTTTGATCTATTTCAAAGATACGAAGAAGGGCATTTCAAGATCGCAGGAACTTCTAAAGTCGTTCCGAGATGTCAAATCTGAAAATTCAAATATCGAGAAACTTGGTATCGGAAGCGCAAAAGGAGAAATGATCTTTGCAACTAATGTATTCGGGAAAATTATTTCATCCCCGATAGGTGGTGCTGCGAATGAAGCAATTGATTTAGCGAAAAATTCTGAGAAATAAAGATGAACCATTTATAACAAATCACTGGTGGGGACGCAGAACTTCCCCAATAAATGTGGACACCAAAAGCTAACTAAAGGAGGGTGTCCCAATGCCAAAGATTAAAGGGCCACGAAAAAGCATGCGCCCCACAGTTCAAACGTTATACTCATGGAATATATTGGCATATTAGCAACAATCTTAGGTGGGTTGATATCCATAGTGAATTGGGTCTACTTTTATCGATCATGGAAAACCAAGAAGCACATTTCTTCTATTCCTCTAGTCGGAGCTATTTTGCTTGTCTTTGGACTCTTCCAGTTTACAGAAACTAGAATGTATGCATGGCTATGTATCGTCGTGGATTATGGCACCCTCGTATTCATCTGCTCGATTCCATTTTTTATGAGAGAGTTCTGGAGTACTAGTAGGGTGAACCTCATTCGCGAATGTGATGTTTCCTCCAGTACCACACAGCACAATCTTAGGATCTACAAGAAAGGTGTATTTGTAATTGAATCGGAGGTCGACCCTCCTCGACCAGCGAATGAATATGGTGCGCTAATAGCATCCTTTGGCTTTCAAGGCAAATGGGCCGAAACCGGGAGCTCAATAACCCTTAGTGAATATGCGCAAGGCAGAATCCTTAATCTGCAAGATATAAATGGCAAGTTGATCTCCCGAGAGGCCAACTATCCTGAGGATAAAGAACATCAATACGATTCATTAGACGGCATAGAATTCCGTCTCAAATAAGTATAACAACACCATGCACGCCGACGGGCAGGGCAGTCGTTCTTTAAGCCGTTTAAACCTTTGCTCCCTGCGTTTTTGACAGTTGGCTTGTGAAGCCCGCCCGCCGGTGATGGTGGGCGTTATATTGCCGATGAACCAGTACAGTTCCCCAAGTTCATCGTATGATTGTAATCAAGTTTTTTTTACATAAATAATTGAAAGGAGTAATTGGTATTATGACAGAACGCTTCGATAGAGGGATCGAGAAAATTAAAGAGTTATATGGTGACTTTGGGCAAGGCTTCTTTGAAGACCTTGAAGATATTGCGCCAGATTTTGGACGGTTTATTGCAGAGTTTTCATACGGTGATGTTTTTGCTCGGCCAGGTCTTGATATGAGGAGCCGTGAACTTGTGATAATAAGCGCCCTCACCGCTTTGGGAACGGTAGAACGACAGCTCAAAGCGCACATACTCGGGGCACTCAAGATAGGAGTTAATCAAACAGAGATTGTTGAAGCAATAATACAAGTGGCTGTGTATGCTGGTTTCCCAGCCGGGTTTCATGCATTGATGGTTGCAAAAGATGTCTTCAGAGAACTGGGCAACAATTCTGATTAAAGCTGGTCTTGTACCCGTTGAAGTAAAAGTAGTAGAGACAATAAAGATTAATTAGAAAGCAAGACATTGTGCCGGCGTCCCCGACAGTATGCTTCATCAAGCGGTGGTGGCTTTTGATGGACGATAATGTTGGCGAAAAGATTGGCTTGCTGGTATAGGCCATTGGGCAGCAGAAAATATAACAAATCAATGCACGCGAATTGCTGCTTCACGCTTTCACAAAGGTTATTTGCTGGCTAAGAAAAGAGTGATTATAGTGACATTTGCCCACCCGCAATCGCGTGATTTCAAGCGTTATCCTGGTTTTATGAGGAGAGAATTTATGAATTTAAGATATACTCTTTCATTTCTACGTATTTTGAAAATACCTGGCCTATATCCCCATATGAAAGATTGGCAGGCATCCATAAGAATTAATTTTTCTGGTTATAAAGAAAGCCCAAGTGAATTAATTTTGTAGAAGTAAATCAGCTTGGATTCCACTTTTAATTTGTCTACAGGTTATCTTAGCCGATGAAGCGACTTGTTCTACAATTCGCATGAATT
>Ga0209786_1000237_pt1 | contig 22503 bp, 17 predicted proteins | sample WorMetilvaeELBA2_FD_187405 | JGI IMG/M metagenome (GOLD analysis project Ga0209786, IMG submission 187405) | Marine gutless worms symbiont microbial communities from Max Planck institute for Marine Microbiology, Germany - Olavius ilvae ELBA.2... ...
GATATAAAATGCTGTCATAGTAGGCCTCCTCTGTGTTTTTGAGACCATTATACCGTAGACCTGTGACAGATAAGGTCACAGCTGAATCAATTATTTTTATCACTTGGGCTTTCTATATAACCATATTCAATTATTCCATTCATTCCGGTTGCAATGCCTTTTATAATATTGTTCATTGTCTGGTTTTTCTTGTTCCTGATCCGAAGACATTACCGAAGGAAAGGCCTCCGATTGCCGTTCACGAACAGGTTTTTAAGGTCACCGGGGCAGTCCCTGATCGAGGAGATAGAAGTTATCAATGAAAAACTCACCGAATATATGATGTTCGTTCTATTTTTTCCGACCGCCGGTTACGCCATGTATATCCCCTATCTGTATGTCAAACGGGGAGAGGTGGCCGCTTCCGACCTGGGGGTCGTTGGAGGCGTGATGTCGGTGGCGATTGTGTTTTGCCTTTATCGAATCTATGGATTGCTGGGTCGGCGCCGACGGGCACGTTTAGGCTACGACGGCGAAGTCGCGGTGGGTCAGGAGCTGAATCAACTTCTTCGTGACGGCTATTATGTGTACCATGATTTCCCTGCCGATAAATTCAACATCGATCACATCGCCGTGGGTCGAAAAGGGATTTTTGCCATCGAAACCACGGCACGATCGAAACCGACGAGTGATCAACGGCAGACAGATGCCACCGTGGAGTACGACGGCAGAATGCTCCGGTTCCAGAAGTATACGGACACACAGATTCGTGAACAGGCCGAACGCCAGGCCAAGTGGCTTTCGACATGGATCAGCGGCGCCATCGGCGAGGATGTGGCGGCAAGGGCAATCGTGGCGCTTCCCGGCTGGTTCGTGAAGAGAACATCCCCGGATGGTATCCCGGTGGTCAATCCAAGGCAGTTTACATCTCTATTCGAGCACATCGGGCCCCGTGAGCTATCCGATAAAATGATCCGGCGGATCGTTTTCCAGATTGAACAAAAGTGTCGCAATGTCGATCCTGTATCGTCTATCTGCGAAGAAGACCAGAACTGATTGTTATTAGCCGCCCGCTCTCCCGCATGGCGGGATCGCTCGACATACGCAGACAAACCGCTGACGAAAGCAAGACTGCTTTGGCAGTCTTGCTTTTGATTATTTTGCCTGCGGACTTCGCAGGCAAAATGGTGCAGCCCCTTCGGGTAGAGACTTCGATTTTTTAATGTGAGTCCAAATTTCCCCGGGAGACATGTAACTTTTGACCGGACACGCCTGTCCCGCCATAGCAAAATGCGACGGCGCATCGCCCGGCCAAAAAATGTTAATGTCAGCGGTAAGTCTGCGTGTGTCTGCGGCTAATTCACTCACTTATTAAAAAAGTCGCACCGACTTATAGTTCATTACATCTAAGGAGTTAATCCCTAGTCGCCTCCGGCGCCGCCATAGGCGGGTAAACCTCGAATCCTCCTCTCCAATCCGTTCGGAGAACAAGAGTTATTGCTTGACACTTCTTGCCCAACCCAATATACATATACACCCTATGAGTATATGAGGAGGTCAAAATGGCTTTATGTGGCGAGGAACATCCGAAGGTAATTGCCCGTATCAACAGGATCGAAGGGCAAGTCCGGGGTCTCAAGAAGATGGTGGAAGAGGACCGCAACTGCATGCAGGTCCTGAAGCAGATCGCCGCTGCCAGTGGCGCGCTACGATCCCTGGGTGGCGTCATCCTGGAAGACCATCTCAAGGGATGTGTGGCCACTGCCATGCTGAACGAGGAAAACGAGTCGGAACTGATAACTGAAGTTATTGAAATTTTTAATAAATTCAGCAGATAGGATTATATTGATGATTGGTCGCTTTTCGAAACTGGGTGTGTATCAGGAACTGTTCAGATTATGGGATTTTTACATTTCATTCGGCGCTGCTCTTCTGGCCTTGGCTAGCTACCTGATCGACTATGGAAACCCATCCCCGAGCCTAACGGGAAACACATTCGCGTTGATTGCCGTTGCCATCAACGGATTTCCAATTATATGGGGCGCGGTTAGAGGACTGATGGAGCGGAAGGTCAATGTGGATGAACTGGTCAGCCTAGCCATTATCGCCAGCCTGATCCAGGGAGAATTCCTGGCGGCTGCGGTTGTCAGTTTTGTGATGACCTTAGGCGGCCTTATCGAGCAGGTCACCAGCGAATCCGCCAGAAAAGCGATCAAATCGTTGATCCGGATTGCCCCCCAGACCGCCACGGTGCTGATCGGAGAAGAAGAAAAAACCATTCCCATCGAAGATGTTTCCATCGGCGACCGTATCCTCGTCAAGCCGGGCGAGCGGATCCCGGTGGACGCCCGGATTCTATCCGGGGCTTCGGCCGTCGATGAATCGGCAATGACCGGCGAGCCCTTGCCGGTGGAAAAGCAGGCGGGGGACATCATTCTGGCCGGAACCCTTAGCCACAACGGGGTGCTGACGGCGGAAACCATCAAGGTCGGCCAGGATACGACACTGGGAAAGGTGATCAAACTCGTCAGCGAAGCGGAACAGCACCGCCCCGAAGCCGTGCGTCTCATCGATCGATATGCCACGTGGTTTACGCCCCTGATTCTAAGCTGTGCCGCGACGGCCTGGCTGCTCACCGGAGATGTCAGCCGTGCGGTGGCGGTTCTGATCGTCGGCTGCCCGTGCGCATTGATCCTGGCCGCACCCACCGCTACGGTAGCGGCCCTTGGCCGTGCCGCAAGGTCGGGAATTCTGGTCAAAGGCGGCCAGTACCTCGAGCGAGTCGCTTCCGTTAAAGCCGTTTTGTTCGACAAAACCGGTACCCTGACTTTGGGCGAACCCCGGGTGGAAGAGATTGCCTGTACCGAAGGCGTGGACAAGGAAGTGGTCCTTTCATGCGCGGCGAGCGCAGAGCAGCATTGCACCCACCCGCTGGCCCGGGCCATTCTCAAGGCGGCCCATTATGCCAAGGTGGTCGTGCGCGGCGCTGAAAATGCCTTCCACGAAATCGGGCTCGGTGTGAGAGCGATGGTTGACGGAAGCCTGGTCGAAGTGGGCAGCGCGTCGGCGGTCGAAGGCACCGCCGCCATCCCCAGAAGCCTTCAGAAGTGCATCGAAAACTCGATTTCCCGCGGTGTCACGCCTCTTGTGGTCTATCGCGATCAGGCGCCGGTGGGATTGCTCAATGTCACGGACAAGGTCAGGCCCGTTGCGGTCTCCACCATCCAACAGTTCAACGAACTCGGCATTTACGACATGGGGATATTATCCGGCGATCATGAAAAGGCGGTCAGACGGGTGGCCGACGCGGTCGGCATCGACAGGGTGTATGCCCGGCTTAAGCCCCAGAACAAGGTGGATGTCATCAACGACTACCAGTCCAGAGATCTTCCGGTGATGTTCGTGGGTGACGGGATCAACGATGCGCCGGCCCTGGCATCCTCCCAGGCGGGCGTGGCCATGGGCGACGCAGGTACCGATGTGGCCCTGGAAACCGCCGACATCGCCCTGACCCACGACGACATTTCCAAACTCCCCTGGCTCATTCGGCTGTCCCGACGGATGCTGACCATCATCAAGGTCAACATCGTATTCGGGCTGGCATTCAACGCCCTGGCCGTTCTGGCCGGCGGCATGGGCTGGCTGTCGCCCATCATGGCTGCCATCGTGCACAATGTCGGCAGCGTCCTGGTCGTGCTTGCCTCCGCCAGCCTGGCCATCTTCCCGGACCGTGCCGGCATCCGTCCTTCCTCGGCCTGAAAATTGACATGAGAGCTTCCATCTCAAAGCCATATCCTGCAGGTAGGGGCTTTTATCGGAAATCACCCTGGATCGCAGGTTTGACGTTCCCGGGGGATTTTGGTATTGAACAGGTGTCTAAACATCCTGTTTAAACATCCTGTTCAATTTTTAAGAAAATACCTACCATGCCCCACATCAACATCACCGAAAATCCATCGATTCCCTGGGAAACGATTTTTGACACCATTAACGAAGGGATGATCCTGATTCGACCGGACGGGACCATTTTCAGGGCGAACCAGTCACTGGAACATTTATTGGGCTATGCGAGAAACGAACTCGCCGGCAACAGTTGCCTGCTGCTCAACTGCGACGAGTGCGATATCATGCGCGCCGATGAAAATGATGACTGGTGTCGACTCTTTCATGTACGAAAGCCGATCAAGACGCGCTGTTTGATCATGAAAAAAGACGGCTCTTACCTGCCCGTTATCAAGCACGCCAGTCTCGTCTACGGTGCTGACGGCCAGCCGTTGTTCGCTGTGGAAACGTTCACCGACATCTCCCGCATGGAACAGCTTCATGAAAAGCTCGACCTGCTGACCCAGCACTTTCACGGCGACGATGGATTCTATGGAATCATTGGGGAATCGCAGGCCATGCTGCATGTGTTCGATGTCATTCGCAGAGCGGCAACGAGTGAGGCACCGGTGCTCATCATTGGGGAAAGCGGCACGGGCAAAGAGTTGGCCGCAAAGGCAGTTCACGATCTCAGCGGCCGGCGAGAAGGGCCGTTTGTCCAGGTGAACTGTGCTGCTTTGAACCAGTCGCTGCTGGAAAGCGAATTGTTTGGTCACACCAAAGGCGCCTTTACAGGAGCCTATCGACATCGAATGGGGCGGTTCGAATACGCCCAGGGAGGGGATATATTTCTGGACGAGGTGGGCGATATCCCTCGAGGGGTACAGGTCAAGCTCCTCAGGGTTTTGGAGAGCAAAGAGATCGAGCGGGTCGGCGACCACCGACCGGTGTCGATCGATACCCGGGTTATTTCGGCAACCAACAAAGACCTGGAAACCCTGATCAAGCGGAACCGGTTTCGGGAAGATCTCTTTTTCCGGATCAATACGATTCCCATTTATCTTCCGCGCCTCCGGCAGCGCAGGGAGGATATCCCCCTGTTGGTCGACCACTTCATTCGGCGAAACAAGGAAATTACCGATAAACCGATCCAGGGTGTGTCCGCCGTGGCGATGGATCGCTTCATGGCCTACGACTGGCCGGGAAACGTGCGAGAACTCAAAAGCGCAATCGAATATGCCTTCGTCGTTCGGGATTCCGGCCTGATCGAGCCCGGGGACCTGCCGAAACCCGTGATGGAGTCCAGACCTGCCGTGTTCTCCGCTCCGGCGAATAACAGGGACTCGAGTAAGGAATGCGATGAGCTGATTCAGGCCCTCAAACAGAGTCTCGGCAACAAATCCGAGGCCGCCCGAATCCTCGGCGTCAGCCGGGGCACCGTGTGGAATCGCATGCGCAAATACAGCCTTGACCTGAAAAAGATCCTGTATTCCTAATCCTCAATCCTCTGTTAAGGCATACTTATTGCTTCATTACCATTGACAAGCGTATTTTAGTGTCAGCTCAAAAACCTAAACGGATAGGAGGAGGGGATGAAAAAACTTTTAGCGATTCTGTCAGTGATCTTCATTCTGAGTTCCAGTATCGCTTTTGCGGCCGGCGGCCAAAACCACGGAAGCAAAGGCCAGGGCTCCACCGGCAGCGACGGACAAGGGTCTACGACGCAGACCCGCGGCAATTAGCCCAACTGTCATCTTTGGAAAAGGCAGGGCCGTTTGGCCCTGCCTTTTTTTTGTCTTTCCCGCCCTACTCAGTGACAAATTAAAAATTCTCGTTCTCTGCGCCCTCCGGGTCTCGAGTGAGCGGAGCAGCGGGCGGTGGATATCAGTTCTTTCCACCTGACCGCATAATTTGATACATATCCAACAAGCACTCAGCTCTTCGATATGTACGCCATTGCAGCAACCGGAGGATCTAATGGGTCACGCCACCGCTCAATCTGCCTACCAACGCCTCACCGAGCGCCTCAACCGCTTCCCTCAGGGCGCGCCCCCGTCCGATCTGCTCCATAAGATCCTGATGGTCCTGTTCGACAAGCAGGAGGCCGATCTGGTCTCGCGGCTGCCCATTCGACCGTTTACAGTCAAACGTGCGGCTCGCATCTGGAAAATGCCCGAAAGCAACGCGCGCAACATTCTGAATCGGCTGGCGGAAAAAGCGCTTCTGGTGGATTTCAACGTGAACGGCGATACCTGTTATGCCCTGCCTCCGCCCATGGCCGGGTTTTTCGAGTTTTCCTTGATGCGTGTGCGCCACGACATCGATCAGAAACTGCTTTCAGGGCTATTCTACGAATATTTGAATGTGGAGGAAGGCTTTATCCGGGAGCTGTTTGCCGACGGGGAGACGAATCTCGGGCGGGCATTTGTGCATGAACCGGCCCTTTCCGAGGAGAATGCCCTGCACGTGCTCGATTACGAGCGGGCCAGCGAGGTCATCAAAAGCTCGCCCCACCGGGGCATCAGCATGTGCTACTGCCGCCACAAGATGATGCACGTGGATCGGGCCTGCGACGCCCCCATGAGCATCTGCATGACCTTCAATACCACGGCAGATTCTTTGGCGCGGCATGGTCACGCCAGGTCCGTCGAGGTGTCCGAAGCCATGGAACTTCTGGCCAAAGCCCGCGAGAAAAACCTGGTCCAGTTTGGCGAGAATGTTCGCCGGAGAGTCAACTTTATCTGCAACTGCTGCGGGTGTTGCTGCGAAGCGATGAACGCGGCCCGGCGCTTTGCTGTCATGCACCCGATCCACACCACGAACTTCATGCCGGTCGTGGACGAAAACACCTGCAATGGTTGCGGCAAGTGCGTCAACCCGTGCCCCGTGGAAGCCATGACCCTGGTTTCGGCCAACGACCCGGACCGCCCGAAAAAAAAGCTGGCCCGCCTCGACCAATCCCGTTGCCTCGGTTGCGGGGTCTGCGTTCGGGCCTGCACAAAGACCCACAGCATCACCCTTTCGTCCCGGCCCCGGCGTGTCATCACGCCACTGAACGGCACACACCGGGCCATCATGATGGCCATCGAACGGGGCAAGCTGCAGAACCTCATCGTCGACAACCAGGTCATGTGGCACCATCGGGCCCTGGCCGCCGTGCTCGGCGGCATCCTCCGCCTGCCGCCGATCCAAAAAACCATGGCCACCGAGCAGGTCAAGTCCCGCTACATGGAAGCGCTGATCGCGCGCTTTTCCGATTAAGATCGTTAACTTGATTATTCCCCTGTATCGGGGATTGCTGATTTCAAGAAATTATTATATAGCTTCGATCAGGTAGTTTCTCCGAAAAGCACCCCCCAGGTCCACCCCCCAAGGAGAAAACAAAACTTCAGATGCATATCCCGCTCGTTTATCCTGCTTGCCCTGCCTGCCCTGAGCCTGTCGAAGGGAGCCTGCCTGCGGTGAGCTTGTCGAATCTGTCGAAGGGAGCGAAGCCGAAGGGAGCATCGCGTAAGGGCAGGGCTGAGCTCCTTATGTCCCGAGCGTCGTCGAGGGGCTCGACTCCTTTTCCCTGCGAATGTCCGCAGGGAAAATATCCAAAAGCAAGAGTGCTATGGCAGTCTTGCCTTGTCAGCGGTTAGTCTGCGCGTGTCTGCGGCTAATGCAACTTTATATCTAAAGGATACAGATAAAGGAGAAGTCCATTCCAATGCCCGAAGACTATAAACATAATAAACTCACACCCTCTGATATCCTCCACAACACCTTCGGCTATCGATCCTTTCGCGAGCACCAGGAAGAAATCATCAAGGAGGTGATGGCCGGCAGGGATGCGTTTGTCCTCATGCCCACGGGGATGGGAAAATCCATCTGTTACCAGATTCCCGCGATGCTGCGGGAAGGCGTCGGCATTGTCGTTTCTCCCCTGATCGCGCTCATGCAGGACCAGGTGCATGCGTTGCGGATAAACGGTATCCACGCCGAATTTTTAAACTCGAGCCTCACTTTCGAAGAAGGTCAGGAGGTAAAGCGCCACATTCTTTCCGGGGAACCGGACCTTTTGTATGTGGCTCCCGAGCGTCTGCTGACCGATTCTTTCCAGGATTTTCTGCGACGCATACCCATATCCCTGTTCGCCATCGATGAGGCGCACTGCGTATCCCAGTGGGGTCATGATTTCCGCCCGGAATACCTGCGCATCCCGGAAGTTACCCGGCAGTTTCCGGATACCCCGCGGCTGGCGCTCACCGCAACGGCGGATGCCCAGACACGACGGGATATCGTCCAGAGGCTGGGATTGCAGGATGCTGCCGCCTTTGTTTCGAGCTTCGACCGCCCCAATATCCGCTACCGGGTAACGTTGAAACAACGGGAGCGGTCCCAGCTACTGGCGTTCATCCGCCGGGAGCATCCGGATCAAAGCGGCATCGTCTACGTGCGAACCCGAAAACGGGCGGACCAGACCGCGGCCTGGCTTCAGGAAAACGGCGTTGCCGCACAGTCCTACCACGCCGGACAGGAACAGGAGGTCCGGCTCCGGAACCAGGAGCGGTTTCTCAAAGAGGACCCTATCGTCATGGTGGCCACGATCGCTTTTGGCATGGGAATCGACAAGCCGGACGTGAGATTTGTCGCACACCTGGATTTGCCGGCCAGCATGGAAGCCTACTACCAGGAGACGGGGCGTGCCGGCAGGGACGGGGAGCCTGCCGATGCCTGGATGGTCTACTCCCTGGCAGACCTTGTTTCCATGCGACGGCTCTTCGATGCATCCCAGGGAGACGAGACGTTCAAACAAATCCAAAGACAAAAACTGGAGGCGCTGTTGGGCTATTGTGAAACCGTCGAGTGCCGAAGAACCGTTCTGCTAAGGTATTTCGGTGAACATCGTGACATCGGGTGCGATAACTGCGACACCTGCCTCCACAAGCAAGAGACCTGGGACGGCACCACCGCGGCCCGGATGGCGCTTTCCTGCGTGTACCGGACCGGACAACGATTCGGTGTCACCCATCTGACGGACCTGCTCAATGGCAACGCCACGGAAAAGATCAAGAACCTGCGCCACGACAAGATCAAGACATTCGGAGTCGGAGCAGAGCTTTCGAAGAAACAGTGGTCCAGCGTGTACCGGCAGTTACTGGCGACCGGTCTGCTTTCCGTCGGAGAGTCGGCGTTTTCCGGTTTCCGTCTCACATCTGACAGCTGGCCGGTCCTCAAAGGGGAACAGGAGGTACACTTTCGACAGGATCCGGCCGGCGAAGACATCGCCAAAAAGCGAAAGAAAAAATCCGCGAAAATTGCCATGGAAGATTTAACCGGGGAGCAGCTGCAGATATTCGAAAAACTCCGGGCCCTGAGGCTCGAAATATCGAATTCTATAAACCTGCCCCCGTACTGCGTATTCCACGACAAAACATTAAAGGAAATGGCCGTCCAACCCCCCGAAACAATAGACGATCTACTGGAGATATCGGGAATCGGACAGACAAAGGCTGCCCAATACGGAGACCAGTTCCTGAAGGCCCTGGCCAGCCTCAAGTAAGCCATACAGCCCATCTCTCACAGAGGGCACAGAGCACCCAGAGGCAAATACTTTTTTGACAAATCCAGAGATTCCGATTCGTCAAAAGCTCTTTATCTCTTTGGGATAGTCCTCTGTGCTCTCTGCGAGCTCTGTGAGAGGATTTAGTTTTTTTCAGCTTTGAACTTTCAGCTCATTCTTAGTATCAAGAACCCAGCCCGCCGGAGGTTTATCGGCCTCAGGCGGACGGGCAAGCATCCAGAATCGAGTATCCAGCCCGCCAGAGGCGGGCAAGCATCCAGATTATAGGAGTTCCCATGCACAAGGTGATGATCCACCCCGCCGACTACGATCACGTTCGGGACGCCGTAAAACTGGCCTTCGATCTCTTTCCAGCACCCATCCGCGGGAAAAAGGTGTTGATCAAACCGAATGTCCTGCGGGCGTCGGAGGCCGCCGAGGCCATCGTCACCCATCCGGCGGTGCTGCGTGCCGTCGTGGCGCAGGTGGCGTTGATGGAACCGGAATCACTGGTGGTGGGCGACAACCCCGGGCTCTTCAATTATGGGGCAAACGAGGAATGCTTTGAGAAAACGGGACTGATGGCCGCCGCCGGGGAATATTACCGGAACATCGGCGACGATTCGGTCGGAGTCGAATTCAACCCGGAGTTTATGCCCAGCGTGAGCCTGTCACGGGCGATTCTCGAGGCGGACATCATCATCAGTCTGCCGAAGTTTAAAACCCACGGCCTGACGGTGATGACCGGGGCCATCAAAAACAGCTACGGATTTTTGCCCGGAGCCCAGAAAGCCCGGCTGCATCGGGCGGCGGGCAGCCCGGAGCGGTTTCACGATCTGGTGGTCGATGTGTTCCGCCTCCGGGTGCCGGACCTTTTCATCGTCGATGCCGTGGTCGGTATGGAGGGAAACGGCCCTGCCTCTCCGGACGTCCGGGAGATCGGCCTGATACTGGCATCGAACAACGGGGTCGCCCTGGACGGGGTCATCGCGACCATGATGGGGCTGGACCCGGCCCGGCTGAGATTTCTCGAAAAAGCCAGGGAAGCGGGCCTTGGGGACTACGCCATGGACAGGATCACCATCGTCGGGGAATTGAAGTTGCTTCCGGACTTCAAACTGCCTCCCTTGGGCGGCGACGCCGTCACGGGAAACGAAGCCATCCAGGAGCTCATCCGCGGCCGCGCCATACTCCGGCCAAAAGCCGACCCGGAATCTTGCACGGCCTGCGGGACCTGCATCGACCAATGCCCGGTGGAAGCCCTGTCGATGATCGAAGACCTGCCGGAAGTCGACCCGGATATCTGCATCTCCTGCTTCTGCTGCCAGGAAATATGTCCCGAAAAGGCTATCACCCTACAATAGACATTTCTCGAAAAGGGAATATATTTCAACCCAACTGCCTGCAGGGCTGAGCGCCTTTTCATTTTTTCTTCAAAATAAAATGCTATTAGCCGCGGACACACGCAGACAGACACAGACATTTGAACCGAGCGATCCTCCGTCGCTGTTAGCTATGGCGGGACAAGCATGCTCGGCTCAAACAAGTCATCGCTTCGCGATACGGGTTTTTGAGAATTGCCCGGAGGCATCGCGTCGAATAGCCGGCCATGCCTGTCCGTCATAGCTAACAGCGACGCCGGATCGGCCGGCCATTGTCTGCGTCCGTCGAACGAGCGAAGCGAGTGGGCGGTAAACATCTACGGAAGCGCGGTAAACATCAACGGAAGATTGGAATTGAATCGAATGTACCTTCAGAGATACAAATGAGTGGAAGAAAGCGGTCGAATATCAAAAGAGGACTACGGGTTCAGGTGGTTCGGAAACAGGATCAGCGCACTGGGCAACTGACAGAAGGTGAAGTTCAAGATATTCTTACCAAGTCCGCAACACATCCCCACGGAATTAAAGTGCGTCTGACAAGCGGTGCTGTGGGCCGGGTGAAGAATATTCTGTCTGGATCAAAGGAATCCTCTTCGTCTGAGCCGGCATCACCTGCCGCCCTATTTAATTCTCGTAAATGATAATAATTTTCAAACGGCCCGCAGGGCCTTATTAAAGTATTCTCTGTGCCCTCTGCGAGCTCTGTGAGAGAATGATGAGCCATGAACTTCTTATACATCTCCCCTGAGTTTCCCCCCAACTATGCCCAGTTCGTCCTGCGGCTGAATGAGATGGGTGTGAATGTGTGGGCCATCGGTGAGGCAGACTTTTTTTCCATGCCCGAATCATTGCGATCGGCGCTGAAACATTACGCACGAACCGATTTGAACTCCTTTGACGCCGTTGAAGCAGCCATAGAAGAACTGAAAAGCGCCCAGACGGTCGCCGGGGTGTCGCCCGGCTTCGACATCGTCGAATCCAACAATGAAACATGGCTGGGCCTGGAAGCCCGAATCAACGAAGCCCACGACATCCGGGGTATCCGGCCTGCCGACATCGATTGGATCCAGAGAAAGAGCGGCATGAAACAACGCTTCCAGGAAGTCGGGCTCCGGGTGGCGAAAGGGGAGAGGGTTCAAAATCCGCCGCACGCGCTGCAATTGGCAAAGAGCCTGGGATATCCCCTGATTCTGAAACCGGATATCGGGGTCGGGGCTGCCGGGATCTGCAAGGTGGCCGACGAAGCAGAGCTCTCGCAGTACCTGGAACGGATCGATGGCGATTACCTGATGGAGGAGTTTGTCGACCAACGGATCGTCACCTACGACGGCCTGGTGGACTGGGACGGCAACGTGATTTTTGAAAATTCGCTGACCTATGGAGATGGGGTGCTGGACTGCGTTCTGGGTAAAGATACGTTTTTTTACCTGAACCGGGAAATCCCGGAGCAACTGTCGCTAATCGGACGGCGCCTGGTCGAGACCTTCGGCATCCAGCGAAAATTTTTCCACTTCGAGTTTTTCGATCTCGACGGCGACTACATGCCCATCGAGATCAACTGCCGCCCGCCCGGGGGCCCCATCGTCGACATGATGAACTACAGCGTGGACGATGATCTTTACGCCGCCTACGCACGAATGATTGCCCGTGGCCGGACGTCGGTTGCCGCCGAAAAAAAATACTACTGCGCCTATCTCGGCCGACGGGACAGGATCTATGCCCTTTCCCACGACGATATCCTGGCCCGCTTCGGCGACCGGATGGCCGAGCATGGGGAAAACCCGGCAGTGTTTCAGGGAGCGATGGGGCTTTACCGGTATATTATCCGGGAAACATCCGAAGCCGACCTGCTCCGGACCGCCGGCGCTATCCTCGCGGCCGATGCGCAGCACGGCACGGCCACATAACAACATCCACACCGCCCGTTTAGCCTGAGCTTGTCGAAGGGCTTGTCCGTTTGCCCGTTGGCCCGTTGGCCCGTTAGCCCGTTTGCCCGTTAGCCCGTTTGCCCGTTTGCCGGTTGGCCCGTTGACCCGCTTTTCCTGAGCGAGGGAAGCGAGTCGTGGGGTGGGCCTGTTTGCCGGTAGGTCCAAACATCCAGAAACCAGCATCCAGAAACCAGTATCCAGTATCGAGCATCCAGCCCGCCAGAGGTTTACCCGCCTCCGGCGGCGCCAAAGGCGACCAGGGTTTACCCGCCCCAGGCGGACGGGCAAGTATCGAGAATCGAGAATCCAGAACCCAGAATCCAGCTCTCCAAATCTCCTAACCCCTGTATCTTGTATCCTGGATCCTGCATCCCGTTTGCCTACCTGCCCTGCCTGCCCTGAGCCTGTCGAAGGGAGCCTGTCGAAGGAAGCGGAGCCGAAGGGTTTATCCGGATTCTTGCTGAAGGGCAGGGCTGCGCGGGTTTCTCAAATCGGTATCTCCCGATTTGGGAAACGAAACAAATACTCTGTGTCCTCCGTGCCTCTGTGGTGAAAAATCTGTCTCTGAGAACCCTGTGAAAGCACTTCTCTTATTTCCGTGTTGCTCGTTGAAGCGAAGTGAAACTCCCGCGTTGATACCCCGCTGACAGTACGGGTATGATACCGCTCTGAAGCGGAACGTAATTTTGGGCAATCGCTATAACCGAGCTTTTGCAATAGTGGGCGGATGCGGTGCTTCAGCCGTTTTCCACCAGGGATACCGGAGGCGGTGTTTCTGCGTCGTATATGACAACGCGGTTTTTTCCCGTCCCTTTGGCTATGTACAGCATCTGATCGGCGGTCTCTATCAACTGGCTCGCGGTGTCGGCGTCATCCGGGTAGACGGCGCCGCCGATGCTGACCGTCACGCGAAGACCCTCCTCGGTTCCCGGAACGGCAAACACCTGGTTTTCAATCAAGCCGCGAAGGCGTTCTCCGACCACACCTGTCCCGTACCGGTCGCCGTAAGGCAGAACGATGGCGAACTCCTCACCGCCGTATCGCGCGGGCACGTCGATTTCCCGGGTCGATTTTTTTATCAGAAGTCCCACATTCTGAAGAATCATGTCACCGGCCAGGTGCCCCAGGCTGTCGTTGATCTGCTTGAAGTCGTCCAGGTCGATCATCAGCAGTGACGTGGTGTGCCGGTGGCGTTGGGAGCGCTTGATTTCCAGGTCCAGGAACCGTTTGAAATAGGAGTGGTTGTAAAGCCCGGTCAACCCGTCCTGGAGGGCCGACGTCAACGCTGTTTCGTAATGATGATGGAGGCTGTCCAGGTAGGATTTTTTCTTCAGCAGCGATGTGACCCGGGCCCGCAATTCCCGGGGATCGATCGGCTTGGCGAGATAATCGTCCGCGCCGAGCTCTATCCCCCGGATCCGGCTTTCCATGTCACTCAGGCACGTCAGGAACACCACCTGGGTGTCTTTGGCATGCTCGACCTGCTTGATGCGCCGGCAGATCTCGAAACCGTCGATGTCCGGGAGCAGAATATCCAGGAGGATCAGATCGAACGGCTCACGTTCGATCGTGTCGACGGCATCGGAACCGGTGTGGGACACTTCGATACGGTAACCCGGGGAGTCGAGGTAGCCGTGGATCAATTTGAGCGCCTTGCTGTCGTCATCGATGATCAGGATGCGCCGGGTCCGACCGGCGTTGTCCGGCGACCCCGCTTTTGGATCATCCGCACGGGGCCGGTCTTCGGAACGGTTTCGTATCGTCAATTGATCCCGGTAGCGCTTGAGTTTGAGCATGGACTGCACACGGGCCTCGATTTCCACGGGATTTACCGGCTTGGTCAGAAATTCCTCGGCGCCAGCCTCCAGGCCTCTGGCCCTGTCCTTCGGGCTGTTCAGCGCGGTAACGAGAATAATCGGGATCGCCTCGGTGTCGGCCCCGGCTTTCAGTCTCCGGGTGACGTCGTAACCATCCAATCCCGGCATCATGACGTCCAGCAGGATCAGATCCGGCGGATTTTCCGCAACCTTCGCCAGGGCTGAGAAACCGTCGCCGGCGACAGACAGATCGTATTCTTCCCGGGATAACATGCCGCATATCAATTTCACGTTCTTGGGGTCGTCGTCCACCACCAGAATGCGTGCACCGTTGCGGTTTGGTGCGGGCCGGGAGGAGGGAGCGTCGCCGGTACCGGAAGGGAGATAGCCGCCGATCACCTCCAGGAAGCTGTTGGTGTCGATCGGTTTGGCGAGATAGCCGTCGCAACCGGCCCCGAGGGCCCGGGTCTTATCGTCGGTCATGGCATAGGAGGTCAGCGCCACCACCGGGATACCGGTCAGTTGCGGATCTTTTTTGATACGCCGGGTGGCCTCAAGGCCGTCCATGCCGGGCAGCTGAATATCCATCAGGATGAGGTCCGGGCGGTTCCGGCGGCAGATGTCCATCCCTGTTTCAGCGTCCACGGCTTCAAGGACACGGTAGTCGCCCATTTCAAGCAGCAGCCGCACCAGCTTCATGTTCTTGGCATTGTCTTCGATGACCAGAACCGATCGGGTTGCCATTCACGTTACTCCTGTTATCCATTGTGAAGAAAAGATCGCCGGATATCGCGCGGTCATGTTTCAACGGTCAGGGGCAGCACGACGGTGAACGTGGCCCCCTGATTGGGGCCGACGCTTTCCGCACGGATGACACCGCCGTGCAGCTCGACCATGCGTCGGGTCAGGGCCAGCCCCAGCCCGGTGCCTTCCCGGCGGTGTTTTCCCTGCCCGGCGACCTGCTCGAACGGATTGAAGATCCGCTCCAGATCCTCGGGGGGGATACCGATCCCGTTGTCGGCTACCGAGATCGTCCAGGCGCCCGTTCCGGCATCATTTTCCGGGATTTGCACACCGCTGCCGCCGCTTCCGTTGATCTTACCGGCCGTAATCCGGATGCGCCCGGCGTCCGGCGTAAACTTGAAGGCGTTGGACAGCAGATTGTAAAGGATCTGTTTCATCTTTATCTCGTCGGCCAGAATGGCATCCGGCGCGCCGTCGGATGCCATAACCACATCGATCCCATGGTTCATCGCTTTTTCCTTGAACATGGACAGACAGTTGTTCAGAAGCGGCTGCACGTCGATTCTGGAGGGCAGGAGCTCCAGCTTCCCCGCCTCGATCTTGGCCAGATCCAGGATGTCGTTGATCAGCATCAACAGATGACGGCTGCTGCCGAGGACGTCGTCAAGGTATTCCTTCTGTGCGCTGTTGACACTGCCGATCTTCCCGCTCGCAATCAGCTGGGTAAACCCGATAATGTGATTGAGCGGGGTGCGCAGTTCATGGCTCATGTTGGCCAGAAACTCGCTCTTGGTGCGGTTGGCGCTTTCCGCCTCGAGTTTGGCGGTTTCCAGTTCCTGGGTGCGCAGTTTGACGCGTCTTTCGAGCTCTTCGTACGCGTTGCGAAGGGCTGTTTCGGCACGCTTCCGCTTGCGCATCTCCCGGTTGAGATCGTCGATCGAGGCCGTGGACACCTTGAGATCACGGGCCATGTCATGGAACGCCGACGTCAGCACGGCCATCTCATTCCCGGATATCGCGGTCGGTGCCGGGGCGGCCCGGTCACCCTCCCGGATCGCCATGGAGGCCGCATTTTCCCTCCCCCCGCGTCTCGATAACGACCTCGAGACCCACAGTCCCATCACGGCGGCGAATACGACGGCTCCCAGTATCCAGCCGGCCGCGGTCACGACGGATGCCCCTTTGGCCGTTTCGGCCTCTGTCTCATGTGCGTTTCCATTGCATGCGAATCCGGATACCGGCGTCTCGTGTAACATCCAACCGTTCTTTAGGATTATCGGCAATTTCTCCGGGAAGTTTACCCGATAAGGCTCCCCGCCCGCCTGCCACACAATAGGGGACGTTGGTAGTTTTTGAAGGTTATTCCCACGGGGGCTGGAATCGGGCGACGTTCTGGGATATCGTCCATCATTCACCTGCTGCAGGTGAAGGCTCTTTTTCAGATCGGTAAGTGGATTCGAGATGAGGGTGCCCCAAACCTAAACGGCCTGAAGCCGTTTCAAGATACATGATCGATCAAGGACGCATGATCGGATATACGTGCTACAGATGCTTTTACTTGCGTTGAGCCGCCAAAGGGGGCTAACTGTGGCACATGTGGAATAAACGTGCGCATGGACCTGACGGTCCTGAAAGGGTGGTATACCAGTGGGTCGCAAAAACGGAAAAAAATCCGGAATTTGATACTGGTATTCGGAGATCAGCTCGATGCGGGTTCGGCGGCTTTCGACGGGTTCGACGCGGGTGAGGACGCGGTAGTGATGATGGAGGTAAAGGAAGAAGCGACCTATGTTCCCCAGCACAAGATCCGAATCGCGCTGTTCTTTTCCGCCATGCGCCATTTCGCGGACGATCTGAAAGAGCGCGGCTATACCGTTTATTATGCCATGCTCGATGACCCCAACAACCGGGGCAGCTTCGGAGCGGAGATCACACGATGGGTGAACAAAACGCGGCCCGAGCGCCTGATATGCGTCCGGCCCGGTGACTTCCGTGTCCTGGAGAGCGTTCAAAAAGCTGCAAAAAGATTGGATTGCAAGCTCGAAGTGAGGCCGGACCGCCATTTTCTGTCGACCATCGATGACTTCAAGAATTATGCTAAAGGCCGCAAATCCCTTCTCCTGGAAACATTCTACCGGAAAATGCGGCGGGATCACGATATTTTGATGACGGGCAAGGATCCGGTGGGCGGGCAATGGAACTTCGACAAGGACAATCGCGGCGTCTTCGGCAAAAAGGGGCCCCCGAAAATCAAGGCGCCCCGCTCCTTTCGTCCCGATCCGACCACACGGGACGTCATGAAACTCGTGGAGCGGGCATTTCCGGACAGCCCGGGGCGGCTCGATAATTTCGATTACCCGGTCACCCGCAAGCAGGCGCTTGCCGCCTTGAAAGATTTTGTAACGCATCGACTCACGCATTTCGGCACCTATCAGGATGCGATGGTGACCGATCATCCCTACTTGTATCATTCCCGGCTGTCCTGCGTTCTGAATCTGCACCTGCTCGACCCCCGAAAGACCATCGACGATGCGGTCGGTGCTTACCGGGACAAGAACGCCCCGATCAATTCCGTGGAGGGCTTTGTCCGGCAGATACTCGGCTGGCGGGAGTTTGTTCGGGGCGTCTACTGGCTCAAGATGCCCGAATACGCAGAGATGAACGCGCTAGAAGCAGATCTGCCGATGCCGGCATTCATGTGGACGGCGGAAACGGAGATGCACTGCATCCGCCAGTGCATCGCGCAGCTCATCGATACCGCCTACGCCCATCATATCCAGCGCCTGATGGTCATGGGGCTGTTTTCGCTGCTGCTGGGCGTCCGGCCCTATGAAGTGCACCAATGGCATCTTTCGATGTATGCGGATGCCGTCGATTGGGTTTCCCTGCCCAATGTGCTCGGGATGAGCCAGTACGGCGACGGCGGGATCATCGGGACCAAGCCGTATTCCGCCACCGGCAACTACATCAACAAGATGAGCAACTATTGCCCGGACTGCATCTATGATTACAAAACATCGATCGGGGACAACGCCTGCCCGTTTACCACACTTTACTGGGATTTCCTGGCGAGAAACCGGAAGCGGTTGAGCAACAATCCACGGATGGGATTGCAGCTCCGCAACCTGGATCGGAAGAGCGATTCGGATCTGAAAAAAATAAGACAGGCGGCCGATCGCCTGAAACGCGATCTGACCCGGAACACCTATCTGTGAGTAGGTCATTCCGCCATCCCTTTTTTGGGCCCCTGACATTTGACGACGCCGATCTATTTTGTATAGAGAGGGAGAGCGGCCGGGAATGCTTCTGATTCTTCCGGCCGGCTCGAGTTCTTTGCCGACGGGCCGGATGCAGGGGCGTGCGGCTTGACACATGTGATGTCACTCGAAGGTGAAACCATGCCAAGGGACACAGATCGATCAGACAAGGACAGACTCCACCGGATCGCAGAGGAGGCACGGCGCAACCGTCAGCGACGGGAGCAGGGGTACCGGGAGAAAGCGCTCAAGATCTATCCCCGGGTCTGTGCGCGGTGCGGGCGCGATTTCCAGGGGAAAAAACTTCGTGAGCTCACGGTCCATCATAAGGACCACAACCACGACAACAATCCGCCTGACGGCAGCAACTGGGAACTGCTATGCATCTACTGCCACGACAATGAACATTCGCGATATCTGGATCAGGAGTGGTATGACGAGGAAGCGCCGGGCAGCGGGCCGAAACCAATCGGAACCCATAGACCCTTTGCCGACCTCGACGCCTTGTTGAAGAATCGTAAATAGTCGATGAAATTATCTAAAAATCTATATCCGATGCGCTGCACACAAAGCACAGTCGAAGGGAGTGAGCCAGGCGGGCGGTTGGCACATATCAGGATGAGGAAATCAGGAAGCCGATCTGGGGCCTGCGAACAGCCACAGCACAAATCCGACGAAGGGAAATACCAGGATAAAGACAATCCAAAACACTTTCTTTCCGGTGGTCGTGTTGCTCTGAAATGTACTGACAATCGCCCAGATATTGGCGATCAGAAGGATCAGGCCGAAGAAGCCGACTTCAAGTCCAAGCATTCCGCAATCCTGATTGTGATGTGATTCAGAATTGCTAGATTTACACGTGTGAGCGAATGTTGTCCAGTATCGATTGACATGGTTGCCCGCTCTAGCAGAGGGAGCGGGTGGTATATTTTCAGCAGTAAATTAAACCCTGAGAACTCCTGGAGCTCTGTGAGGGAATTCGAAAAGGTGACCCCATGACCGTAGATAGATCCAAGCGTCTGATAATCATCGCGCTGATTCTTCTTGTCGATGTCGGCTGGCATCCATCGATGGTGGCCGGGAACACATTACTGATGAGCGTAGAGGATCTCAAGGACAGGATCGGCGATCCGGACACCATGGTCCTGGATGTCAGGACCGGATCTGACTGGTCAGCCAGCAACCGGAAAATAAAAGGCGCCCTTCGGTTCGATCCCAATAAGTTCAGTTCCTGGGCGGGAATTCTGCCCAAAGGCAAGACGATTGTATTTTACTGAGCGTGACCCAACGAGGAAACCAGTGCCAGTATGGCACGGCAATTGAGGTACAGAGGATACACGGCCGTTTATGCTCTCTACGGCGGATGGCAGGGATGGGTTTCGGCCGGATTCCCCGATGAACCGAAGTAGACGGCTGTTTGCACCGTCGGCCTGTTACCGGTTACCCGCCCACATCGGGTCGCAACATCGATGTGAGACGGGTTATCCATCCCCTTGAGTCCGCCGCCGATTAACCTATCTGTCCTGATCAAGCGCAGCGCATCATAGGAAGCACCGTCGAAGGGAGTGAACGAAGATTGAACGAAGGGGCGGCAGGAATTCACGGGTATCGGCGCCCGTCAACGGCTGAAAAAGGCGGTGTGCCCTCCGGGAGCGCCGTGGGAGAATCCTAAAGACCCTGGAGTTCTGATATCAAACAATTCAAAAAACTGCTTGACGGAGGGATTATAGAATGTCCTTCTAATTTCTTATCCAAATACGGCAGGGCGCCGTGGACGCCCTGCCGTATAATTCTGCCGTTTGGGCCGCTACTGTTTCCGTATTCTGCGCCTCAGGCCCGCCATGCCCAGCAGTCCGGATCCGACCAGGACCAGGGTCATCGGTTCGGGGATGGGATTCGCGGAATAGAAATTACCCTGGGGAACGACCGACCAGGCCGCATCACCATTCATCCGCCAGGCCAGTTCGTTGGCAAATGCCCCGCCCTGGTCCCAGCTGATGAACTCAAAATCAAGGAAGCCGGCCGCCAACCCGACGCCTAAGACCACTGACGCGCCGGGAGCGCGGTTCCCATCGAACTGGAAAATCGTGGTGCCGTCGATGTTCATCTGGAACCCGTCGTCGGTAAAGGCCCTGAAATCGTAACTACCGGCGGTGGCGATCTCGAGGTAGCCGGTGTAGGACACTGCAAAAGGCTCCCGCACCGGCTGTGGGAAAAATGCTGACGTTATCGCACCGCCGTAAGCAGCGTCGGCGTAGTCGATGTACGGTGCCACAAAGCTGGCTGAAGGCGTGCCGGTGGCCAGCAGTGCTCTGGCCTCTGCCACGTTATCGGGCTTGTTTGCTACGGTCGTGCTCACCCAGAGTGAGTTCAGCCCATCACCCGTCATGGACACCGCATAGGCCGAAGTACATAAAACGGCCATTGCCAGTATGGCCAGCATACCAATACGAGTTGTTTTGGCTATTAATTTCATACGCATACCCTCCCCTTCTGCTGCTTTTGCTTGTATGGAACTTATGTCGGAATCGTCAATTCGATTGAGAACACGGTGGCGGTGCAGAGCATGGCCCTGGGCGGGTCCGGAGTCCTGAAGCCAATCACTTGCTGTGCAATAACCGTGCAAAAATCACTAAAAATAAAATATATTGGAAAAACAGGGTGTTGGATTGAACCACCGGACAGGGCGACGTCTCCTTTTCGGCACAGCACGAAATAATTAGGAAAAAATTTACCTAGACCTATTTACTGAGTTTCACAACATTATTACCCTGGTTACACAACATGGGTGAAACCCGTCTCAACGGAAATCAAAACATAGTCACACCCTCTGTGTCCTCCGTGTCCTTCCTGTCCTGAGTCCCGCCCCGGCGGGATCGAAGGACGCACCGTCGAAGGGAGCGGGCAAAGCGGACGGGTAGAAATTCGCAGGTATCGGCGCCCGTCAACGGCTGAAAAAGGCGGTGTGCCCTCCGGGAGCGCCGTGGGATAATACTTCCCCGCGATGTGTACGTCCCCTTTTACGCACCGCCCGGGTGCGCTTGCCATTGACTCGAACCGCCGCACCGTGTAGGGTCAATCCCCAAGTGGCCGCCCCCTGCCGGTGTGGCCCCATCTCCATGCCCGACGATACCCATTCGTCCGTTGAAACGCCCATGGCGTCAATATGTTTCCCGGCGCCTCCCGCATGGAGCGACTGCTCACGTAAACTGCCGTGTCACAACAGATGGCGTCGTTCGAGGCCGTTCGGTTTCAGATGACAAGGCCCTGAGTCCTTCCCATCGGGTTCACCCCCGGGGAGGACGCCGCCGGACGCCCATCCAAAAAGAACCGCTGTGGGATGAGCATCGGCGAATCGTGTCAATGTCCGACTACCGCGAGTCTCGAATAACGCCGCCCATGGAGGTCTCCGTTTGGCCCGCAGGGTGAAATCTTTTCAGGTCGTTGATCCGTTTTTTAACGTAACACATTGCATCGCAGCCCCATGCAGCAGCAATCGCATTAAAGCGCTGATTTTGTATCTTTTTAGACATTTGCTGAAAAGATTTCATGCAATGTTCGGGCTAAATTACGGTCCCTTTATAACCAAAAGTACTGATGCAGGAGACAATCTTACCCACTTTATAAGGGGAGGAAAAATGGCTATATCAAGGCAATTGCGGCTGCCGGCAATTATTCTCGCCACGGTCTTCTTCGTATTTTCCGATCCCGCGACGGCTCAAGAACATCACAATGATATATTTTCCGTTTTGACCATCGAGCGCCAGAACGAGATCCAGGGTGTGGTGGATGATCATTATTACTGGCTCGAATATGTATACAGCAATGTCTCTCAAAAAGCAGATGATTCATTTCTGGGAAAAGTCAGGAGTGTGTTTGTCGACAACGACAAGAAAATTGTTTTCTGGTTATAAAGAAAGCCCAAGTGAATTAATTTTGTAGAAGTAAATCAGCTTGGATTCCACTTTTAATTTGTCTACAGGTTATCTTAGCCGATGAAGCGACTTGTTCTACAATTCGCATGAATTT
>Ga0209786_1000240_pt1 | contig 22224 bp, 18 predicted proteins | sample WorMetilvaeELBA2_FD_187405 | JGI IMG/M metagenome (GOLD analysis project Ga0209786, IMG submission 187405) | Marine gutless worms symbiont microbial communities from Max Planck institute for Marine Microbiology, Germany - Olavius ilvae ELBA.2... ...
GAACCTCAGAGACATTGTGGTACGCGCTTTCCATGGCATAGTCGTTCTCCCCAGTATAAACGATATGCCTGATGGTAGTGTTACCCATGTCTCCGAACAACTGTCACCTCTCTCCCAAGTCTATACAAGGGGGGAGGTGCGGTGGGGGTGACAAGATGTGAGATTTCTAAATCCGAAATTATACTTAATAATATAAAGCCCCGAATGAGTCCAATTCCGTGAACCCATCCCCTTCAGACCGTTTTATCGAAAAACTCACCATAGCCGATCCTGACTCGGCGGAATTTCTTGCGGGGGACATCCATGGTCACGCACAGGACATTCCTGACGAAGACTGGGAGCACATCCAGGAAGAGGCCCTTTGGAGTCTGTCCGTAGAGCCCTCTTTTGCCCGGGAATATATTCGAGGGTTGCTTTTGCTCGCCGGTCGTGTACCCGACCACAGGAACCGGCGTTATATGGATCTGATCCATGAAGCGGCCTCCCAGGGACCCACCCTCGCCCGCATTTATGCGACGCACCTGGCAACGGTGATTCGATACGGTGACAGCCGACTTCTGGATGATGTGTTGGGAACCATCGGCATCATGCTCGGCAAAGGGAGCTATACGCTGAACGCCCCGTTGTTGATGCTCTCGACGTTTCTGACAAAGGCTGAAACATCGGCGATCCCGGCATATCTGGATTTGCTGAAGACAGCCTTCTCCCTGGACCTGACCTATAATCAGTCCCAGCACCTGGCGTCCACGCTGCCCAGAGCGGCAGGAACATTCCCATCGGAAAACCGGCTGTGGCAAACCTGGGAATTGGAGAGAGTCCTGAAAGAAGACGTCCGCCTGGTGGACCCGTTTCTGGAAGGTATGGAAAACGGACTGAAGATGCTCTCGAAAAAAGCGCTTCACCGATTCGTGGAGCAGGGGATCGACCTGCATCGGAAAAAAAGGGACCGGGGCATTCAGTTTCTGTCTCTCAACTCCAGAGAGGGAAGAACCGCTTGTGCATCCCTCCAGGTAACGGTTTCCCTGGGCGACGTTCAACAGCAGATAAACAAGTACCTGCGGGCCCGCACAGGCCGGCCGATCACAGTGGCACCGATTTCGTCGCTGCCGGGAGCCCTCCGGAAAGAGATTTCCGGATCGGTCACCGTGGGATCCGACAGCCGCCGGATCTATTTACCGGCGGAAATCGGCCGCTTTCCCGACAAATCGCAGAATGTCCAACTTTTTATGATGCTGGCCAAACTCGAAGCCGGCTGCCACGAATTCGGCACCTTTGAGTTTGACTTTGATAAGGCCGTGGATCGATGCCGGGCGATTCGCCCGGTTCCGGAAGTCCCGCCTCCCGACGGTTTGTCCGACCTCGATCGCTTTTTCCGGATCTTCCCGGCACCCGGGCTGGCAAACAGGTTATTTCTGATCTCTGAGCACGGCCGACAGTGTCGACTGCTGGCGGCTCGTTATCCGGGGGTGATGCGCCGCGCACTGCCGCTGTTTCGCCGGGAACTTCAACAGGGGAGCATTGAGGTTGAGAATGTGTTGTCCCGGTTGTACCGGCGTCTTGTCATCGGTGTGGAATCCGCTGACAGCGACGGGACACCCGATGCCATGGCAACCCGGATCGAACGATGGGCAGACCGGTTTGAGAACAGGGTGGCAACGGATTTCAAGGTGGAAACCTGTGCCGTCTGGGTATTTATCGTTTATTCGGAAATCGCCGCCGTCATGAGAGATACGGATAACTTCGGCCAGGGATGGAAACCGCCGTTTAACAGGGGACTGCTCACCGGAAGCGTTGTGCCGACCCACCCAAAGGTCGAAGAGGCTGTTACGAGGATTAAGGCGGTTGTTGAAAAAAATGGTTACCGAATCTATCGATCGGATCTTCGCAATCGGATTCAACAACGGGAATTGCGAATCACCACTGAAGATATCCAGGAGCTGATGTTTCACCCCACGGGTACTCCGGAAGGGAAACATTCAGACAGCCAGCAACACCCACCGAGGTTGGCTGGATTGGATCTGGCGGATCTGCTGGTATCGATCGATTCCACTCAGATTTATCCGGACGATGGAGAAGGACAGGTGCACTGGTACCGGGAGTGGAATAATACCATTGGCGATTATCTGCAGGATCATGCCCGGGTCAGGGACCGGCACATCGGGGACACGGAGAACGATTTTTACGATGATATCCTCGACCGGCGAAAGAATCTGGTGAGAGGCATTCGGCAAGTATTCGAGCTGCTGAAGCCGGAGGGGCTGAAGATTCTTCGGCAGTGGACCGAGGGCGATGCGTTCGATTACCGGGCACTGCTCGACTATGTCATGGACCGACGGGCCGGCCGGATGCCTTCGGACCGGCTGTATATCAAGCGCCTCAAGGAGGAGAGAGACATTGCCGTTCTGATCCTGGTGGATATGTCCCGCTCGACCGCCAACCAGGTGGCCGGGACCGACGCAACGGTTCTTGACGTTGAAAAAGAATCATTGGTGCTTTTTTGTGAGGCACTGGCGGTGTTGGGCGACACATTTGCCATTGCCGGGTTCTCCGGAACCGGCCGCCTCGGGGTGGATTACTACAGAATCAAGGATTTCGACGATCCCCTGGATCCGGCGATGCGGCGGAAAATCGGCGCCATGACGCCCCAGAGAAGCACCCGCATGGGGGCGGCCATTCGGCACGCCACGGCCCAAATGGATCGGGTCCCATCCAGGGTGCGGCTGCTCTTACTTCTTGGAGACGGCTTTCCCAACGATCTGGACTACAAGCAGCATTATGCCATTGCCGATACCCGAAAGGCCGTTCTTGAGGCACGCTCGCGAAATATCCATGTCAAGGCGATGACCGTTAACATCGCCGCGGACCCGAAGCTGGACGATCTGTATGGAAACCATCATCATAACGTGATATCCGATGTCAGGGAATTGCCCGACAGGCTGCTAAGGGTGTATAGTGCCCTCACTCGATAATGCGGATACCGATATTGGATCCTATTCAAGTCGCATAGGGTCAGAGCATACCGAATCAAATGCCTAAAATTATAAATGCCTAAATTGCCTAAAATGAAATGAATCGATCCAATCTTATTTCAGGCATTTTAAGCATTTAAGGCAATTTAGGCATTTATATCCCCATAGCTACTGAAGCTCAATTAACGTCAATACAACCATTAATGTGAGATAGCGCCTAGTGCTAATCAGAGATGAAATATTTTCATGGGAAGGATGGGGCGGGAAGCTCCGTCTGGGCAGCGGCAAGTGCCGGCTGCGCATGTTCGACCTCCGAAAAGGTAAGCACCAGGGGCTGTCTCATTTGCGGCCCAACATCGTCGTCGTTTCCGATATTCCCGAAAGCCCCATGTCTGTCCGGAGCTGCAGCGGGCATATCGCGTCTTCCGTAGCAAGGTCCTACAATATCGATCCGTCGCGGATGATGTTCATCGAATACTATGAATCCAAAAGGTACGGTGAACAGGATGAGCACCATATTCCGGAACGGTATGAACTTGTCGAGTTCCAATGGCACGAAGGCAGCGCGATCAAACCCAAGTGGCGCCCCCTCAAATCTCCGATGTTAGAGTCAATACAAGAGCTCCTCTCCTGAAATAGTTTCTAACCTTCATCTCGCACAGAGATTTACACGCCTCCGGCGGATCCGGTGTTATAGCCAATGTCATAATTCCGTTCCGATCGGAACGGCGCAAATGCATTTGCAGTTGCGGGCGGGTGCGGTGCCCCGCCCCACGAAGCACTACGGCTCCACCAAATGTAGGGCCGGTCACCGTACCGGCCATCAGCGGTCGTCAAACGGAACATATTTTCGGCAACCGCTATAGACGGGGGTTTGAAGCTGCTTTTTCTATACCTTAAGCCTGTCTGACCTCAGCACCAAAGCCAGAAAAATACCGATAATGAAACCCACGGCCAGATTGGAGGCAAGTGTAATGCCGAGCATCATCAGCACGACGAGCAGGTCTTTTCGATCCTTCACATCGAGTATGGTGAGCGCGAGCTGGCTCCCTGCAAAAAGCAAAAGTACGCCGAGAGTGGCCAGAGGCAGGAGGTGTAGAAACGCTACCGCATGGGATCCTAAAAAAATGGCCATAAACAAGAATAGACTGCCTATCATTAGGTTCGATCCCGCCGTCCGGGCCCCGAATCGGTAGTGGGCCGCCAAACCGCCGGCACCGTGGCAAAGGGGCATGCCGCCCACAAAAAAGCAGAAAACATTCGCCAGCCCCATACTGATTGTCACGGCGCGATACGTCACCTTCCTGGAGTCATCCCCAAAGTACTCTTTTGATAGATCGGCATAGGCCACAACCGCGTTTCCCAGCGTCATCGGAATCTGAGGCATCACCAGCACCAGGAATGCAAAGGTAAAGTCAATTTTCGAAGGAAAGCCGAACGGCATACGGGCCGGCCAGTAGAGTCCGAATTCCACACTCTCAAGACCTGTCCGGGTGCCCAAACCCAGACCGATCGCCAGCCCCACCCCGACAACAACAAGACCGGCCGGGACCTTTCGATTGTCCAGTAAAAGCAGGGTAAGTACTCCGCAGAGAACTCCGATTACGATCCCAATCGGAATTGGGCCAAGGTTCTGCACCTGCAGATAGGGTTCGGCGGTCTGTTGAATTTTCTGGAAGTTGGAATTGCCGATAATAAAATTAACCCCTTTGGCCATGAGGAGAGTGCCGGTGGACAGTTGAACACCCCGGACTACCGAATGGGGGATGTAGCGACCCAGCGGCGTTACCAGTCCGGTAAATCCGAGCAAAATAAGGACCAATCCCATCAAGAGAGCTGATGCCATGATCTGATCAGGGGATATGGCTGTAACGATGGCATAGGCGCCTATGACTTTCATCGGCTGAACCGGCACGGTGACTCCGAAATAAAGACCGGAAATCACAAAAAAAAGCCCGATGGAAAAAAGCACCCCTATGGCATCGAGCCCGTTGATCAAAATCATTCCGATGGCTATGGGCAAAAGGGTCCCTAAATCACCGAGAGACCCCGCCGCCTCCATACGATCGAATCGGTAGCGCATGTTTCCCCTGTTATCCATCCCGGAAGTGTCATAAAATTTCAAATGATCTAAATGTGTATCCACTTTTATCGGCAACGAGAGTGAGCTATTCATACCGTGTGTGTCATTATCCGGCAAGTCGAATACTTAAATTTGGATGCGTTCCCGGTTCTTTGCAGCGTGTAGATCGCATCTGCTGGGAATCCCAATTGTGTGGGTGTGACCAATTTTGAGTAGCGGATTCGAAGTTTACCCGCCTATGGCGGCGTTGAACAGGGTACGCCCGCCCCATGGCGGGGGAGTCTTTTTTCTCCATACCCTGGCGGCTTGTGGCGAGCGGAGTCGAACCGGTGGGATTCAAAGAGAGGGGGATAAAGAGATCCGTCCATAATTTTTACATACGGTGTCGCATCATGATTATGGGATGAAACGGACTGGGGCCCATCCGGTTGCATTTCTTGGGGCCGAATCCTATGTTAAGGACTATCTATGGCGTCATTCGCTGAACAGGAGGTTGTCATGATCGATTCTACAACTTTCGGAACCATTTCCATCGATGGGAAAACCTATAACTCGGACGTCATCATTTATCCGGACGGTCGGGTAACCGATTCCTGGTGGCGAGCGTCCGGGCACCGGCTGACAAGGAGAGACATCCAGCCGATAGCGGCCAGCAATCCGGAGGTGATCGTGGCGGGCACCGGTGTTTATGGTCGGATGATACCGGATCCGGACGTGGCCGCCGCACTCGGGGAAATGGGCATCGAGTTTCTGGCGGCACCCAACAGGGAAGCATTAAAGTTGTATAATCGCCATGTAAAGACACGAAAGACCGCAGGGTGCTTTCACCTCACATGCTAAGAAGTAATTTCAACAGCCCCCCTCATGCCCAATATCTTTGTTGAGCAGGAGCGCTCAATCCTCGAAATATGATATATATTCCTACGGTTGCCCCCTCCTGCCCGCCTCGATCTTGGACACGATTGAAGCTGTTGAAATCACTTCTGATGATTGGGGACAAACAAATCAGCGATTGTTCCTATATTCTATCTATCGACAACCCCACATAGAGGAGAAAAAAATGGGAAACACCGTCGTCAGTACCGACAAGGCTCCGGCTGCCATTGGGCCCTATTCCCAGGGAATCGTTGCCGGCCAGATGGTGTTCGTCAGCGGGCAGCTTGGGATGGACCCGAAGACGACAGAACTGGTCGGAGAGGACCTGGAATCCCAGGCCCGTCAGGCCCTGGCGAATCTCAAGCAGATCGTTATCGCATCTGGTTGTGAGCTCACCGACATTGTTGCTGTGGATGTATTTCTGACCGACATGAACGACTTTGTCGCATTCAACGCCATTTACTCGGAATACTTCTCCGAGCACAAACCCGCCCGTGCTGCCATCGGTGTGGCCTCACTGCCGAAAGGGGCGCGGGTTGAAGTCAAGTGCATCGCCGTTAAAAATTAACGGGCCTAAAAACAATTATAAGGAAAAGCGTCTATCATACCCCCTCCCACTGACTCCCTCCCGCTCCCGAGGCAAGCTCGGGATCTGCGACAGTAGAGGGAGAAAAAATCGTCCTCCCCCTTGATTGGGGGAGGCCCGGTGGGGGTGATAGAATGGGTAATTTCCACAACCTTAGAGTTGTTTATAGGCCCAAAAATTAAAGCGACGTCTAATCGGGGGAAGGAACCTCGACAATTCGGGCATCATGACCCGTTGCCGAGAGAAACCGCTCGATGCCCTCTTTGGGTATGACCAGAGTGGCGGTATTGACCAGGGGATGAAACTGAAACGCGTCGACGGCCCAAAGGCTGCTGTCGATAAATACTTCCACCTGGTGCTGTTCCCGGTCGTTGAAAACAGCCAGCAGTGAAACCGAGCCCGGCTCAATACCCAGGTGTTTTTTTAGGCGTTGGGCCGATGCAAAGCTGACCCGCTTTGCATCCAAATGGGCCGGCAGGGCCTTCAGGTCAACCCGATTGTCCGCGGGCATTACCACCAGGAAGTGCCGCTTCCCTTTGTTGTCTTTCAAAAAAAGGTTTTTGGTTTTGGCGCCAGGCAAGTCCGGAGTCAGGCGGTGCACGTCCTCGACCGTATAGACCGGCGGATGATCGAACCGCTGGTAGGAAACATCATTCTCCTCCAAAAACCGGCACATATGTTCAGCATCTGTCATGAGCTACTCCCCATTTGTTCTGATAATTTATCCCCATCCGGATCCGGTTCTTTTTCTTTCCCATAGGCCTTTAGCAGCCGGGAGCGGATCATATCGATGTGGATGCGAAGGGTGTAAAGAGATTCCCGAAACCCCAATGGCACCGAAATCTTCGAGACTTTTTCCTCGAGCCCATCCAGGCGAGCAAGGTAATCCGGAACCCGCTCTTTAATCTCATCATAGTGTAGTTCAGGATCTAATAGTTCCAGTTCACGGTAGAATCGGAAAATCTTCGATCTTACACGCCATCGATAAAGTGGGGGCATAAGTTTGAAAAAGGGAAACAGAATGGCCAACAGGGGCACGAGCATGATCTTCATGCGATCCAGGAAGTTGGCCACCCAGAAGGGGAGATAGCGTCTGAGAAACGATGGGCCGGATCTATAGAAACGACGGATGTCGCTGGTGGGGTTGAAATCGAGCAGTTTGAGGGAGGGAAACTCGCCGGGATCTTCGAAAATGCCACCGGAACTGAAAATCTCCTCTGCGGCGCCAATGAACAGGTCGATCAACGCGGGATGAAAATCCGAAGGGGCCACCAGTTGGGCCGCCGGGGCCAATAAGGTAATGTCTTTGGCTGGAATATCCGTGGCAAAATCCACAATGCCGCGGGGCAGCGTGACGATGCTCCAAAACCGAAATGTTCGTGCAAATGCCTCGGCACGGACCGCGGAATATGGCAAGATCTTTTCGGATCTCAGGGCCTTTTGAATCACGGGGGCTTCAAACCCATACACCATGAAGGCGAAATCCAGTTTTCCGTCGATCAGCTTGTTCACCGCTTCGGTGCCCCCAACCGAAACAAAGTCGGCATCCTCCGATGTAATACCGTACAGGTTCATGACGTTGGTGGAAAGGATTTCTGTCGCGCTCCCTTTAGCCCCCATGCCGATACGAAGCCCAAACAAGCCTTTGTTTGACGTAAGATCTAAGGCTGCCCGTTGAAACACCCATATCGGCTCATAATAGAGGCTTCCCAACGAGATGAAATCGTCGGAATTGGCCTGAGATCCAACCCCGCCCTGCATGAACGCGATATCGATTTCACCGGATTCCATGAGGCGGAGGTTGTCAATCGACCCGCCGGTGGTCCGGACTTCCAGCTGAATCCCGTCCCGCGCCAGGATTCTTGCAAATTTCTGTCCGTAATGAAAATACGCCCCTTCAGGGCCGCCGGTTCCGATAACAAGGCTGCGGGGCGGCGCGGGTTGTATAAACAGAAACGCCACCGCGAAGCTGGCAATGACGATCAGCGTTCCGGGTCCAAAATATTTGAGGCGCTCCTTTAGGGTGGGATGTTGGGCCGGCTCAGCCATGGAATCGCTCCTGTGGGAAAGAGGAACATCCTGATACTCGCTGGAACTTACAATTCCCGCATCTTAGCGCGTTGGAAGAAAATTGCAAGGTGACGCATGGACGTCTGTCCCTTGTATTTATTAAAGCGTTCGGGTTAGATAGTGGGCACGTATGACAGGGAACCTAATTTTAAAGGAGGCACCATGGCTGAGCTTCTTTATCTTTCCCAGGCTGATGTCGAGGCGGTTGGGTTGACCATGGCCGAAATCATTGAATCCCTGGAGACCGCGTTCCGGGAGAAGGGGCTCGGCAACACCGAAATGCCGCCCAAGCCGGGTGTCCATCCCGGTGGAAACGACAACTTCATCCATGCCATGCCGGCGTACATTCCGGCACTTCAGTCGGCCGGCGTGAAGTGGGTCGCCGGATTTCCGGAAAATAATCAAAAAGGGCTTCCGTACATCACCGGCCTTCTCATTTATAACGATGTAAACACAGGGATGCCGCTGGCCGTCATGGACTGCGTCTGGATCACCGGAATGCGAACCGGGGCCGCCACCGCCTTGTCTGCAAAACACCTGGCTCGCCCGGACTCGTCGGTGGTGGGAGTCCTCGGCTGCGGCGTCCAGGGGCGCACCAATGTGGAAGCGTTGAACGCGCTGTTTCCCCTGAAAAAGATCATCGCCTATGATCTCGATAAGAACGCGGTGCACAAATACGCCGAGGATATCTCCAAACGGCTCGATCTGGAGGTCGTTCCGGTAGACACGCCAAAATCGGCCGTCTCGGGTTGCGACATGATCGTCACCGCCGGCCCCATTCTGAAAACGCCCCATGCCACCATTAAAGCCGGCTGGACCGATCCGGGCACATTCGCCTCTCTGGTGGATTTCGACTCCTACTGGCACCCGGATGCCCTGGCCGAGTGTGAAAAATTCTGCACTGATGACACGGCCCAACTGCTTCATTACCAGGGGATGGGCTACTTCCGGAACATACCGCCGATCCATGCAGATCTGGGTGAACTGGTCGTGGGGAACAAGTCCGGGCGTGAATCCGATGAAGAGATCACCATAACAGCCAACCTCGGACTGGCCATCGATGACATGGCGGTCGCCCCGCTGCTTTACCGGATGGCATTGGAGAAGGGCATCGGAACCAAACTCCCTTTGTGATGATTAGCCGCCCGCTCATCCCGCCATAGCGGGACTCCCTCGACTAACGCAGACAATCGCCGGCCGACCCGCCACCGCTTTTTAAGCTAGGGCGGGCAAGCGTGGCCGGCGATTAGATTCGATGCCCTTCGGGCAAAGCTTGTGATTTTAGCATTTCGATAGTTCGAAACTGATGCACTATTATCAAACACTTTTGTTAAGTTTCGCGAAGCGATGACATGTTTTAGCCGAGCAGGTCGCTCGGCTAAAAAGTCTGTGTCTGTCTGCGTGCGTCGAGCGAGTCCCGCTATGGCGGGATGAGCGGGCGGCTAATTAAAAAAGATTCAGAATGACAGTTAAATCTTTCGACATAGTGATCGTTGGTGGCGGCATCATGGGCAGCTCGATTGCCTATCACCTGATCCGCCGGGACACTTCCCTGAAACTGGCGGTGGTGGAGCGGGATCCCACCTATGCCCAGGCCTCCAGCGCCCTCTCCATGGGCAATGCCCGAATCCAGTTCAGCCTCGGTGAAAACATCCGGATTTCCCAGCATGCCTTTACCGCCCTGGAGCGTTTTGAAGAAGAAATGGTTGTCAACGAAATCCCTCCAAACATCAGCTATCGGAGGGAGGGAAACTTGATGATCATCGACCCGGACATGACAGATGCTGCGAAACAGGCGTTTTCACTCCAGCAGGAACTGGCTTGTCGTGTGGAGTGGTGGTCTTCTGAGGACATCCGTCAGAGATACCCGCTCTATCGTCCTGCGGACACCGATTCGGGAACGTTTGGGACCGAAGACGGACACTTTGACGGGTATGCCGTCGTCATGGGCTACCGGAAGAAGGCAGCCTCTCTGGGCGCCGTTTATCTGCAAGACAGCGTCACCCGGATTCTCCATGGAAATGGACACGTCACGGGGATCGAAACGGCCTCCGGCGATTCCCCGGCGGCGCCTATTGTGATCAATTGCGCAGGCGCTTGGGCGGCGGATGTGGCTCTCAGTGCAGGCATCGATCTTCCGATCCTGCCGATCATGCGCCAGGTGTTTGCCATAGATACCGCTATCAAACCGGATGGCCCGCTTCCGCTCACGGTTCTTCCGTCCGGTCTGTACTTCCGCTCGGAGACCGGGGGGCTCCTGCTGGTGGGCAAATCCAGGGACGACGATCCGGTCGGATATGATTTTTCCTGGGACGACAAACGGTTTATGGATGTCCTGTGGCCGGAGATGGCCGCCTTCGTTCCCGCCTTCGACCGGGCCAAGCTGATCCGGGGCTGGGCCGGACTGTATGCCGTCAACACCCTGGACAGCAATGCCATTCTCGGAGAATGGCCCGAATTGCGCGGGTTCTACCTGGCCAACGGATTCTCGGGGCACGGCCTCCAGCAGGCCCCGGCGGTCGGCCGTTACATGGCCGAGCTGATACTGAACCTTCCCCACGAGCTGGACCTGTCTATTTTCTCCCCACGACGAATCCTTGAACATAAACCCATCAGTGAAAAGGGAGTAATTTGAGAAAAGGGTTCAAAGTTTACCTGCACGCCTGAGGCGCGTAAACCGATGGCGGGGCCCGAGGCGACCAGGGATTCAAGGCTTGCCCGCCTTTGGCGGGGTCCAAGGGGTCAACGGTCTGCAATTTATCGAGAATTTGAAAATCCTGTTCCGTCTCATATAGCGCAGCTTATCTTACCGATCTGGGCGGGTACGGCGCCCCGCCCTACGCAAACTGTCGTGTAGGGCCGGACACAGGCCGCCGCTGAAGCTATGGCCCGCAGGCCGTGCCGGCCTATAGAGACCATCAATTGGGACAGATGTTTGGCATCTGCTGCTCTCCATTTTTTACCCCGAACGTATTCTCGAAAACAGGCCCATCAGTGAAAAGGGCGTAATTTGAGAAAAAGGTTCAAGGATCCAAGGGACCAAGGGGTCAACGGTCTGCAATTTATCGAGAATTTGAAAATCCTGTTCCGTCTCATATAGCGCAACTTATCTTACAGATCTGGGCGGGTACGGTGCCCCGCCCTACGCAAACTGTCGTGTAGGGCCGGGCACAGGCCGCCGCTGAAGCTATGGCCCGCAGGCCGTACCAGCCTATAGAGACCATCAATTGGGACAGATGTTTGGCATCTGCTGCTCTCCATTTTTTACCCCGAACGTATTCTCGAAAACAGGCCCATCAGTGAAAAGGGCGTAATTTGAGAAAAAGGTTCAAGGATCCAAGGGACCAAGGGGTCAACGGTCTGCAATTTATCGAGAATTTGAAAATCCTGTTCCGTCTCATATAGCGCAACTTATCTTACAGATCTGGGCGGGTACGGTGCCCCGCCCTACGCAAACTGTCATGTAGGGCCGGGCACCAGTCTTCGCCGAGGCTACGTCCCGGCAGGCCGTACCGGCCTATAGAGACCATCAATTGGGACAGATGTTTGGCATCTGCTACTGGAAAAAAAGCCCATCAGTGAAAAAGGAGTCATTTAGCTCCACCGGATTTTGAGCAACTCAACGGCATCCGTCGAATCTTTTTGTATGGGAACTATGGATAAAAAAAGGATTGAGTCCATCCCACCCCCTCCCTCAGGCTCCCTCCCGCCAGGGGAGGGAGGAAAATCTTTCCCCTCGAGGTACGGGCTTGTCATGTTTAGCTCTTATTCAGATAGAAGACAGCGAAAACCTTTCTCCGGAAATTTATATCCCGCTCGTCATAAAATCAGTTCCTGATTTTATGACTTGACAGGTCAAGAATTCCGTACTAATGGTCAGACCATTTTGCGGCTATATTGTAGTCACTTGTGTGCCGCCCTCCGGCACGATACCACATGACAGATTGCTGTCCGCCGGGGAACAACTCCTGACACTATCCCACATATGTAATGAGCGCCTTGTTCAGAGCTGCCAAACAAAACCGGATATTTGAGGATGTCGTCGATCAGATTCAGGAGGCCATCATCGACGGACGCCTTCAGGCCGGGGATCGGCTGCCGGCTGAGCGCGAACTGAAGGGCGTGCTTCAAACCAGCCGGAGCACCCTCCGGGAGGCATTGAGAGTTCTGGAACAAAAGGGCCTGATCGAAATTCGACTCGGAATGGGCGGGGGCGCCATCGTCAAAACCCTGAACGAGGACCAGGTCACCGAAAGTCTTGAACTGTTGCTGCGCTCGCAAAAGGCGTCCCTGAATCATCTGGCAGAGTTTCGGGAAGGCGTTGAGGGCGACGTCGTGGCCATTGCCGCAGAGAGGGCCGGGAATTCGGATATTGAGCGTCTCCGATCCCTCCTCGATGAAGCCGCCGCCTGCGTGGAACGGGGCGTCGAGCACCTTGACGACTTTTTAAAGGTCGACACGGAGCTTCACCTGATGTTTGCCTATATCACTGAAAATCCGGTGTACATCTCGGTGCTGAAATCGATCCATGACAACATCCATCGGTATTACGAGATCTACCTGGTCATGGACCAGCCGGAGCTGGAAGAGAATTTAAGAGATCTTGAGAGGATCGTTTCGGCGGTGGAGGATCGTAACACCCCGCGAGCTCGTGAACTGGCCCAACGCCATGTCCAGCGGTTCAACCAGTATATGAGCCGCCAGGCCCTGGAGATGGAAGCGTAGCACACATGGCAACGTTGAATATCGATAATGTCACGGTAGCATTCGGGGGCCTTTTAGCCCTTTCGGACCTGACGTTTTCCCTGAACCCGGGGGAAATTCTGGGTCTGATCGGACCGAACGGCGCCGGAAAGACAACGGTCTTCAACGTCTTGACAGGCGTCTATCAAACTACCGCGGGGGGTGTTCAATTCCGGAACCAGAGCCTTCTTGGTAAACGGCCACACCAGATCCTCTCCCTTGGCATCGCAAGAACATTTCAAAACATCCGCTTATTCTCGAATATGACGGCCATTGAAAACGCCATGATCGCGCTCCATGCCCGCTCCAAGGTGGGCGTGGTCGGCGCCATCCTTAGAAGTCCTTCCCAGAAACGTGAAGAACACAGGATCCGGGAAGAGGCCCGAGAGGCGCTAAAGTTCATGGGCGTCGAGCAATATTCCGACACGGTCGCCCAAAACCTGCCGTATGGGTTGCAGCGCCGCCTGGAGATTTCAAGGGCCCTGGCCTCCAGGCCGAAAGTACTTCTGCTGGACGAACCGGCGGCCGGTATGAACCCGGCGGAAAGCCAGGAGCTGATCGAGGATATCGGGCGGATTTCAGAGCTGGGTATCGACGTGCTCCTGGTGGAGCACGATATGAAAGTCATCATGGGCGTGTGCGACCGGATTGTCTGCGTGGATCACGGCGTCAAAATCGCCGAGGGAAAACCGGAAGAAATCCAGCGGGATCCCAAAGTGATCGAGGCATATTTAGGTCAACCGGCCAAACAGTAACAAAGGAGGAAGGAAAATGAGAAAGAACCTGTTTACGATTCTGCTAATTGGTCTGCTTTTGGTCCCTCTGGTTGCGGGTACCGGTTTTGCCAAAACGCTGAAAATCGGCTCCATGAGCCCACTGACCGGCCCTTACGCGGCTGATGGAAACGATATTAAAAATGGTGTGCTGACCGCCATCGATGTGATTAACGATCAAGGCGGCATTCCCGGATACAGCAAGATCGAGCTGTTTCCCCAGGATACGGCCTGCGATCCGAAGCAAGCCGTGGCCGCCGCCAACAAGCTGATAAATCTCGAGGTCGTCGGTGTCATCGGCGCCTACTGCTCCTCTTCGACCATTCCGGCCTCCGAAACCCTGGCCGAAGAAGACATTCCCATGATTACACCGGCGTCCACCAACGAAAAGGTCACCGACCGCGGCCTGCCTTACATGTTCCGCATGTGCGGACGGGATGACGACCAGGCACCCACCGCCGTGAAGTTCATGATGGAGGCCCTGGGCGCAAAGTCCCTTTTCATTGTCGATGACAAGACGACCTATTCCCAAGGGCTGGCCGACGGTGTCGAGAAGAGTGCCCGGAAAATGGGAATGAAAGTTCTGGGGCGGGATCACGTCAACCAGGGCGACAAGGATTTCTCTGCCATTTTGACCATGGCCAAAAGAACGAACGCGGATGTGCTGTACATGAGCCTTCAGAATCACGCATCGGGGAGCCTGATGGCCATCCAGGCCAGGCGCCTGGGCCTGAAATCCACCGTCGTTTCCCAGGATGCCATGTATCACCCGAATTTCATCAAGGTGGCCAAGGACGCTGCGGAAGGTGTTTACGTGACCTATGGATTTACCGATAAATCCACGCCCGAATTCAGGGCCTATGCCCAGCGGTTCACCAAGAATTACGGCGAGATCGGCGCCTACGGTACCTATGCCTACGATGCAGCGCTCGTGTTGCTGAACGCCATTAAAAAAGCTAACTCCACGGACCCGAAGAAAATCAAGAAGCAAATCATGAAAATGAACTTCCAGGGCGCATCCAAATTCGTGAAGTTTCGTCCCAATGGAGACAGCGGCTCTGATTATGTCGGGTACAAAATCGAAAACGGTGAGTACATAGTTTACTGGACGCCCCAAAAGGGTATCCTGAAGTAGATAGACCTCTAGGTCGATTGTCCGGCGACCACCCGCCGGGCAATCGACCTGACCCGAAGTGAATTTCATACGCGGGCAACTATGGACTATTTTATTCAACAATTGATAAACGGATTGACCCTTGGCGGGCTCTACGCCCTGATCGCCCTCGGCTATACCATGGTCTACGGGGTGATCCAGCTCATCAATTTTGCCCACGGCGAGTTTTTCGCGGCAGGCGGCTACATGGGCGTCATTCTGCTCAGTTTCTTTGCCGGGTTGGGTTATATCGATACGCATCCGTTTCTCTGTATCGGAGCATCGATCCTGCTGACCATGGCGTACTGTGCGTTTTTGGCCATGGGCGTGGAGCGGGTCGCCTATAAACCCCTTCGACGTGCGTCACGCCTTGCCGCGCTGGTCTCTGCCCTCGGGATGTCGATTTTTCTCTCCAATGGGTTAATGCTGACCCAGGGGGTGTTCGACAAAGCCTACCCGAGCGAACTGATCCAGGGTGGCTTCGAGGTCGGGACAGTCATTGTCAGCTATCTCCAGCTTGTGATCATGGGGCTGACGATTCTGCTGCTGGTGGGCTTGAATATTCTCGTCTTCAAAACCCGGGTCGGCATGGCCATGCGGGCCACCGCCCAGGACAAGATCATGTCGTCGCTGGTGGCCATATCCAGCAACCGGATCATTGCCATGACTTTTGCCATCGGTGCGGGTCTGGCCGCCTGTGCCGGGATCATGGTCGGGTTCTATTACGGGTCGGTCCGCTATGACATGGGGTTTGTGCCCGGGATCAAGGCTTTTGCCGCAGCGGTCCTGGGCGGCATCGGCAATATCACCGGCGCCATGCTCGGCGGGCTCATCATCGGTATGGTGGAAATCTTCGGGGCCGCTTACATATCCGGACAGTACAAAGATGTGTTTGCGTTCATTATTCTGATTTCGGTGCTCTACTTCAAGCCGACGGGCATCATGGGCGAGAATGTCGATGATACACGAGTTTAAAAAAGTACTCAAACCGTACGCCATCGGTATGCTGTGGTTGCTCGGCCTGTTGTGGCCGCTCATGGGTATCCACCCTGACGGGACCCTGACGTTTGTCAATGCATTCAAGGTCTGGCTCGGCATCCTGGGTGTCACGTTCTGCGGTCTGCTCTTGTATGTGGCCAACAAAAGCGGAAGCCTCAATGTCATCACCCGCCCTCTGTTGGACACCCGGGAAAAAATCAACATCGCCTCCAGTAAAGTCCCATTCTGGGTCTGGTGGCTCATTGTCCTTGCCGTTGCCCTGGCTTTCCCGAACTTCACGACGCGGTATGCCCAGGACATTGCCATCCAGGTCCTGATCTACATATGTTTAGGACTGGGCCTGAACATCGTGATCGGCCTGGCCGGCATGCTGGACCTCGGCTATATCGCTTTCTATGGTGTGGGCGCCTACACCTATGCCTTGCTCAGTGTCAATTACGGCATTTCGTTCTGGATGAGCCTGCCCATTGCAGCGACCACGGCGGCCATTGCCGGCTGCATCATCGGGTATCCAACCCTTCGGATGCGTGGGGATTACCTGGCCATCGTTACCCTTGGATTCGGGGAGATCGTCCGACTCATTCTAAACAACTGGATGACGTTGACAAACGGCCCCAACGGCATTCTCGGTATCAAGGCGCCGGCCATCTATCTCCCAATCTTCGAAGGTGGACTCAGCTTCGAATACTTTTATCTCAAAAAGCTTTATTACCTGTACTATGTAGCTCTGGCCCTGGCAATTTTTACCATCATCGCCGTGCATCGGCTCATCTATTCTCGCATCGGGCGCGCCTGGGAATCGATACGGGAAGACGAGACCGCCGCCGAACTGATGGGGGTAAACACCTTTCTGTTGAAACTTTTGGCCTATGCCATGGGGGCGGTATTCGCCGGTCTGGCCGGTGCGTTTTTTGCCGCGCGCATGCGATTTGTCAGTCCGGAAAGCTTTACCTTTCTCGAGTCGGCCATGGTGCTGTGCATGGTGGTCCTGGGCGGCATGGGCTCGATCCCCGGCATCATCCTCGGGGTGGGCGCGTTGATTATCCTTCCGGAGATATTCCGTGAGTTCGAACTCTATCGGATGCTGGCGGTGGGTCTGGCCATGGTGGTGATGATGGTGTTCAAGCCGGCCGGCCTGATACCGGCCAAGCGTGTCGGCACCCGTTCGGAAGAAAAGGAGGGCTAACGCGGTGGCGGATCCGATTCTCGAACTCCGAGAAGTCTATTCCAGTTACGGGAATATCAAGGCCCTCAAGGGCGTGTCCCTGAAGGTATTTCCGGGTGAGATCGTCGCCATCATCGGGGCCAACGGCGCCGGAAAATCGACCACACTGATGGCCATCAGCGGTATCGTTCCGGTGGATAAGGGAGACATCCTTTATCAGGGTAGCTCCATCGTCGGCAAGTCTGCGGAGAAGCTGCCGGCCATGGGATTGTGTCAGGTTCCCGAAGGCCGCCGGATCTTCCCGCGGCTGTCGGTCGCCGATAACCTGGAACTGGGCGCCTTTCACAGAAAAGAACGGGCAGAAATCGAAAAGGACATGGAGCGTGTGTTTTCATTGTTCCCGGCCCTTGCCGAACGGCGAAAACAGCAAGGCGGCACCCTTTCCGGAGGGGAGCAGCAGATGCTGGCCATCGCCCGGGCGCTGATGACCCGCCCCAAGCTGCTGTTGATGGATGAACCGAGTCTTGGGCTGGCGCCCCTTTTTGTCCAGAAAATCTTCGATATCATCCATGACGTCAATCAGCGCGAAGGTATGACCATCCTCCTGGTGGAGCAGAACGCCAACCTGGCCCTTCAAGCAGCCCAGAGGGGATACGTCCTGGAAACCGGCACCGTCACCATGGAAGACAACGCCGACACCCTCCTGCACAATCCGGAAATCCGCAAAGCCTATCTGGGTGAAACCGCATAATATGGCCGCTTCATGAAGTGGCCATATGCGTCATGCTTTGGACCTCTGAATTGAGGCATTTATTCGCATCACGATATAACTTCTCCGTTCCACAACATTTTCAGAAAATCACGCCAAGGCAAAATACGGATATCCTCGTGTAGACGTGCCGTGCCTTCGTTACAGACAACAAATGCGCGCGCAGGACGGTATTCCTGGATAAACGCTTTGAGGGGACGAAGATCTGTTTTGTCGACCCTGTTCGTCCCTTTCACTTCGATAGCCACTTCTCCATGACCTAAAATAAAATCCACTTCCAGCCCTGACTTCGTCCGCCAAAAGTTCACATGGTAATCCAATTCGCGGTAGACGCGATGGGCAAGTAGTTCCATCAGGATGAAATGCTCAATTGCCTTTCCGAACTGCTCACCTCTCTCCTGAGGGATCCGGCGGTGAGTGATAGCCCCGGCAACGCCGACGTCAAACAAATAAAATTTGCCGGCCCTGGTGATCACATTCCGGTTCTTCCGCCTCTTGTAGGGTTCGATTATCGTGCCAAGCAGAGTGTCTACGAGGATCTGATAATATTCCTTTACGGTCTTGGCGTCCACGCCGCAGTCTCGGGCGATGTTGGCATAATTTGTCAGTTCCCCGTGAGAATACCCCACGGCATCGAAGAACCGAGAGAAGGCCGGAATATTTCGGGTCAATCCCTCATCAAACACTTCCTCTTTGAGATAATCCCTAACGTACGCTTGGAGCGATTTCCGGTATCCAGTCTGTAAATAGTGCGAGGGGATCATCCCCCTGTTGAGCGCTTTGAGCAATTCGAGATTAGCCACTTCTGCCGAGACAAGCGGGCGCATCTCGTACCGCCAGGCTCGGCCTCCAAGCAGATTCGCCTTGCCTCTTTTCAGTTTCCTTGCGCTGGAGCCGCACAGGATAAACTGCAGGCCTTTATTTTCGATAAGCCAGTGAATTTCATCAAGCAGCTGAGGCACTTTCTGAACCTCGTCGATAATGACCGGCGCTTTCAGCTTTTCGGAGGATTCCGCGAGAAGTTGCTCCCGAAGCAGAAAAGGGCGCTTGACGAATTCCAGAAAAATGTCAGTCTGCAGCAAATCATACCTCAGGCTTTTGGGGAAGGCCGCCCTGAGAAAGGTGGTCTTTCCCGTTTTCCTTGGCCCCCACAAAAAGGCGGACTGCCCTCTTGGCAGTTTCATATCAAGCAAACGGGTGATCATTTCAGTCACGGACATAGTTCCTGTTTAGTTAAACTTTTCGGGAGTATATTCCATTATGGCATAGTGATCAACCATTATTTTGGTGAGATACCAACGGTCTGGATATGAAGAAATATGTTCCGATTAACGATCCCCCTCCCCAGTCTATACAGGTGGGAGGGGCAAGGGGAGGGGGACCAGCTTCACCCCCCCCCAGACCTGACCCCCCTCAAGGGGGAGGGATCAATGCAGGCAAACGGAACGTTACTCTGAAAACCGCTCTACAGCTTGTAGTTGCCTTATTAATTCAAAACATAAGGTTGATTTATATTTTTGACACCGAAAAAGGATTCCCTGAGAGGGCCTCCCTCGGGCAAGTTCAAGCTAACAGGGGATTCCGGTTTTTCGGGATTGCATCTCCTGCGCGCATCAATTATGTTTGGCTCCAAAACCCAATAAAATCATTCACATTATCAATCAAAGCGAAACCACTAATCGATGCTCATTTCCCGATACGAGGCAGGCAGAGTTCAAATCAAAAAATCACAAACTTCAAATAACAAATCACAAACAATAAAAGACAAACTAATAATCAATAAAAAAAGGAGACTCGACTGGTCATTTGTTGTCGATCTGCGGCGTTTATAAGTCGCTCTGGGAAAACCGGCCAGCCCGTCTACGCCCTTTGGGCTTCCGACTTCGCTCGACGAGCTTCGCCGGACAGGTCGCCGGGCAAGCGGGCAGACGGGGGAACCCTTCGACTCGCTTCGCTCGCTCAGGACAGGCGGGCGAACCGGCAAACCGGTTAACGGAATTCGATTTTCAGACAATTGAAATGATGGGGATTTAATCCTTTAGTATGGGAGCTTGAATGATAAGCAACCTCGTACCAAATATGCGTATCAACACATGGCATAAATCCTTGACCATTGCCTTCCTTGCGGTCTCTATCTTTATCTCAGGGTTAAGCGCTGATCCGTCGAGCGCTCAGAGTTCGGCGCCAGAGTCGATGGTAACCCTCACGCCTGAAGAACAGGCCTGGCTGAAGGCGCATCCGGATGTCACATTCGGTTTCACATACTCTTTTGAACCATTTCTGATCAGGAGTGCTGATGGTCAACACATCGGCATTGTAGTAGACTTATTAAAGGAATTGAACGCGCAGTTAGGCACCCAGTTTGCGCTGGAAGTCGATTCCTGGTCGGTGATACTGGAAAAGGTAAAAAAAAAGGAAATGGGGGCCGTTTTGGGTGTTGCCCATCACACGGCCGATGCCTTTGGACTATCGAAAACTATCCCTTACTGGACAGTCTACCCTGCCTTTTTTGCTCGCGAAGATGCGCTCTTTACCATAAAGAGTTTGGATGATTTACGCGGCAAATCTGTTGCTATTTTGGACAAGGCCAAGGTAATGGAAAGCATCCTTGAACCTTATGGGTCCGACGTCGACATATAGCGCCACCCCGATAACCGGACACCCCTACAGATGGTTTTTGAGGGGAAGGTGGACCTCGCATTCGGATTGTCCATCCATTCTTACTATATCAGTAAATACGGTCTGTTAGGGGTGAAGCCGGTTTTCACGTTGTTAGAAAGACCTTCAAAAGTTGGCATGGCCGTTCGGACAGACTGGCCGGAGCTCGTTTCGATTTTGAATAAGACCATTATTGCCTTGCAGCAGGATGAGCTGCCCCGCATCATGAAGAAATGGTTCGTTGCTTGGCCTGAGGGACTCAAAGCTCCCAGTATTTATATGACACCGGAGGAGAAGGCCTGGATAGAAACCCGGCCAACGATAAAAGTCCGCTTGAGCAAATTTCCACCTTATATCCTGTCGGATCAGGGAAAACCTGCCGGTTTTACGGTCGAGTTGCTGGAACGCATTGCCGATCTAACCGGGTTGGATCTTAAGTTTATCCCTGGTGTCTCATGGCCTGAGGGCCTGGAGGAAATCAAACGTCAGGACGGTAAAGTGGATTTGATTCCGAATGTCATGAACACACCGGAAAGACGAGAATACATGCTGTTCAGCGGAAGTTATATCGAACATCCCTATGTTATCTATACAAGAAGAGACAATCTTACGATTCGCGGCATAGATGACCTGAACGGTAAGACCGTGGCCATCGAAGAAAGGGTCGCCCTTGTGAAAATGCTCCGCAGGGCCTATCCCGACATCCGCTTGATGAAAATCAAGGGATATGCTCCAAAGGCTTTGCGTGCTGTTTCGTCGGGTGATGCTGATGCCTATATCGGCATCATGCCGGTTACCAACTACCATATTGGCAAATTAGGCCTGATCCACCTGAAAAGCGTAGCGACCGCACCTGTTCCCTTCAATACCCTTAGCATGGGCGTTCGCAAAGAATGGCCGGAGTTGGTATCTATCCTGAACAAGGGCCTGGATACAATTACTTCCATGGAGCGCCTCTCTATGCTGCGAAAGTGGGGGGGCGCCGCAGCGGACTGGTCATCGTTTGCTTCGCTCAGGGACCAGTTGAGCGATGAGGAAAAAGCATGGCTCGACCAAAAACATCCGGTTCGGGTAAGGATTGCCGACTATCCACCCTACCAGATCATCAAAGGTAACGAGGCGCCGCAGGGAATTACCATAGAGTATCTAAAACTCATTGAAGAGCGAACCGGGATCGAATTCAAATATGAAGTCACAGAGCAGCCGTTTGCCGAATTTCTTGAAAGCATGAAACAGGGCAAAGGACCAGACATAGAACTTCCCCAATAAATGTGGACACCAAAAGCTAACTAAAGGAGGGTGTCCCAATGCCAAAGATTAAAGGACCACGAAAGAGCAACCGATATCCTGATGAGTTCAAGATCAGGGCGGTGAAACTGG
>Ga0209786_1000243_pt1 | contig 22078 bp, 17 predicted proteins | sample WorMetilvaeELBA2_FD_187405 | JGI IMG/M metagenome (GOLD analysis project Ga0209786, IMG submission 187405) | Marine gutless worms symbiont microbial communities from Max Planck institute for Marine Microbiology, Germany - Olavius ilvae ELBA.2... ...
GAACCTCAGAGACATTGTGGTACGCGCTTTCCATGGCATAGTCGTTCTCCCCAGTATAAACGATATGCCTGATGGTAGTGTTACCCATGTCTCCGAACAACTGTCACCTCTCTCCCAAGTCTATACACCCACCAGGGGAGAGGAAAAGACACGTCCTTTGCGGGAGCTGCCGGCAATATTCAAGCTCAAATATCGATCGCAGCTATCCTGCCTTAGGCGGCCTGTAAACGATCTTATTTCGCTGCGCAGCAGCTTCATAAAATCGTGCAACGATTTTATTTGGGGTGAGCGATGGGACTTGAACCCACGACCACCAGGGCCACAACCTGGGGCTCTACCAACTGAGCTACGCCCACCATATAAAGAAAATCTTGCTAACATATTATGAATCTGAGTTCAAGGGTACATTTTTTTAGGAAATGGATTCGAGGCTTGCCCGCCTTCGGCCTGGGTCCAAGGGGTCGAGGGTCCAAGGGTTCAGGGGTTCAAGGGTTCAAAGTTCACCGTTCAAGGTTCACAGGTCATGGCTGGGGCTTGGGGCTTCGCTCCTTCAGAGCTACGACCCCACAAGCAAGGGTTCATTTAAAAAAGGATCCAAGGGCCCCAGGGTTCAAGGGTTCAAGGGGCAAAACAATTACAGAAAGTTGAAGAGATACCGATTTGACTCGAACACTCTATCCGTTGGTTCGTTGGCCACTGCTGTGATCATTCCACTCGAATCCTCGAATCCACGCCGAAGGCGGGCAAGCCTTGGATCCTATACACACTCGATCACAATTCATTTACAAAGCCGGCAAAGGCCTCGATGTTCCGGGAATCCGCTCCCGATAATCATCCCCACAGTTGACCCGGTATCGCTTTTCGGATAATCAGATGCATGCCTTAATCTTAACGGAATTCATTTAAAACTGCCCTGAAACCCGATTGAGGATTCCATATGAATCAATTAAAGCTTTTCGCTATTCGCGCTATTGTCGGGCTCGTTTTCGCGATCATGATCACCCGGTTTTTCCGGCCGGAAGCCGGTGTGCCGTATATGATCGGTCTCTGGGTCATTCTGGTGGGATTGGCCTATTTTACCGGATACCTTCGGGAACGAAAAGAGAAATAGTTCTGGATACTGGATTCTGGATACTGGGTTCTGGATGCTGGATACTGGATTCTGGATTCTGGATGCTTGATACTGGATTCTGGATTCTGGATGCTTGATACTGGATGCTTGATACTGGATGCTTGATACTGGATGCTTGATGCTTGATGCTTGATGCTGGATGCTGGGTTCTGGATGCTGGATTCTGGATGCTGGATTCTGGATGCTTGATACTGGATGCTTGATACTGGATGCTTGATACTGGATGCTTGATGCTTGATACTGGATACTGGATGAGCTGAAAGTCCGAAGCTGAAAGCTGAATGATACAGAAAGGCTCAGGGCTTAAGGCTCAAGGCTTAGGGCTTCTGGATACTGGATGCTTGTCCGCCGGTGGCGGGTCAGAGGTCGGAGGTCAGAGGTCGGAGGTCGGAAGACGCAGGACCGAAGACAGAGGTCAAAGGGTAGAGGACAGAAGGCAGATATCGGAGGTCAGAAGACGCAGGACCGAAGACAGAGGGCAGAAGGCAGAGGACAGCTAAGACATAAGGACGCACGGGCCAACGGGCAAACGGGCAGACTGGCCAACGGGCCAACGGGCAGACGGGCTAGCGGAACTACCTATCACCTGACCACAGAGGTCAATACATGAGACAGGTCATACTCGGAACCGCCGGGCACATCGATCATGGCAAAACCAGCCTGATCAAGGCCGTGACCGGTGTCAACACCGATCGGCTCAAGGAGGAGCAGGCTCGGGGCATCACCATCGAGCTCGGCTTTGCCTCCCTGGATCTGCCCAGCGGACAGCATGTCGGTATCGTGGACGTGCCGGGCCACGAAAAATTCGTCAAAAACATGGTCGCCGGCGCCACGGGCATCGACATGGTTGCCATGGTCATTGCCGCCGATGAGGGCATCATGCCCCAAACCCGGGAGCACATGGAGATCTGTACGCTCCTCGGGGTGGCCCACGGCATGGTGGTACTGACAAAGATCGACCTTGTCGACGACGAATGGATGGAGCTGGTCGAGGAAGATATTGCCGACTTTACCCGCGACACGTTTCTGGACGCTGCCCCGGTGGTGCCGGTGTCATCGGCCACAGGCGACGGCATTTCGGAGTTTTTGGCCGCGCTGGACAGCATCGCCTCTCAGCTTCCGGAACGCCCGAATTCAACGCTTTTCCGACTGCCCGTGGATCGGGTGTTTACCATGAAGGGGTTCGGCACCGTGATCACCGGTTCGCTGGTGTCCGGTCGTGTTACGGTGGGACAGACAATCGAGATCTATCCGCCCGGTATCCGTTCCAAAGTCAGAGGCATTCAGGTGCACAATCAACCCGTCGAAGATGCCGGCGCCGGCCTCCGCACGGCCATCAATTTTCAGGGGCTCGACAAGGAGCAGGTCAACCGCGGCGATGTGCTCTCGACACCGGGCGATCTGGAGCCGACCTACATGGTGGATCTGGAGACCCATTTTCTGAAAAGCAACACAAAGCCGATGAAAAACCGCACCCGGGTGCGGTTTCACACCGGCACCAGCGAGATCCTCGGCTACCTCATATTGCTGGACCGGGACGAGTTTCAGCCCGGAGAGACGGCATTTACCCAGATCCGTCTGGAGGTACCGGTGGCACTGGTCAAAGATGACCGATTTGTCATACGCAGTTATTCGCCGATCCGCACCATCGGAGGCGGCCGCGTCCTCAACCCCGTCCCTGGAAAACACAAGCGATTTCGAGAGGACACGATCGATCTACTGAAAGGGTGGGCCACCGGAACTGTCGAAGAGATCGTCTCGCTGCACATCCGGGCCGGGGGATTCCGGGGGGTGTCGTTCGGCCACTTGCGACTCATGTCGAACACCAATGAAAAAGAGCTGGATCGGGTGCTCCAGGGCTTGCTGTCCCGGAAACAGGTTGTTCAGGTGGACCGCGACAACCGCATTTTCATACATCACACCGTCTTCGAACAACTCCGGCAGGATATCCAGGGCGTGTTGGATCGATACCACACGCAACATCCCCTCAAGCCGGGCATTCCCAAAGAGGAACTAAAGTCCAAACTCCCCGATGTCCTTGGCGGAAAAGCCTTTACGCTTGTTCTCAACCAGATGTTGCAGAACCAGGAAATTGCCCAGGAGGGGGAGGTCATCCGTGCGGCCTCCCACACGGTGTCACTGGCCGCCGATCAGAAAACCATTCGGAAAAACATCATCGATATGTATCGAAAGGGCGCCCTGATGCCGCCGTATTTTAAGGAGGTGAGCGCCAACCTCGATGTGGACCCGAAATCGGCCCGGGATGTTCTCATGCTGCTGGTTGACGAAGGTGAAGTAATCAAGGTAAAAGAGGACTTGTATTTTCACCGGGAGGCGATCACCCAATTGCTGGCTCGATTGGTGGAGTATCTTAAGGATAACGGGGAGATATCTACTCCCCAATTCAAAGAGATGACCGGTGCCACCCGGAAATATGTCATCCCGTTAATCGAATATTTCGACGCCAAAAACGTGACTATCCGTATTGGCGACACCCGTAAACTTCGAAAACAGAGCTGAGGACGGCACGCCATGGCAGACACAGAAGGCACGACGTCGGAGGCAAAGGGACCGGGCGCGTTCAGGAAATTCGCCTGGATTCGGATCATTGTCGGTATCCTCATTATCGGTGTGATGCTGTGGGGCGCCGGAGTAGTGCTGGGGTACTTCAAAAAGCCGGCTTCCATTCAGGTGGCCGGTGAGAGCCACAACAGTGCTGAGTCCGGGGCTCTTGCGTCCGCCGCCGAACCTTCCGGACCCCCACCCGCGGAAGACCACAGGGCTACCGACCACGGAACGGCAGATTCCGCAGACGCAGCTCATGGAGAGCAAACCACCGGACATGATGCACCGGTACATGACGATACCGCCTCTACCCAAGGTAAACAGGGTTCCTCGGAGCATGGTGTAGCGGCCCAGGGAAAGCCTGCCTCTAGCCACGGAAAAACGGTTTCCGCAGGTCTGGGTGCCGAGGGGGCAGCAGGACATGCTGCTTCTGGTAGCCACGGAGCGGCGGGGGACGAGCAATTCGTTGAGCAGGCCAATGGCGTTGCCTTTGTCAGTGCCGTTATCGAACCGTTGCGCTATGAGCTGTCGGACAGATTCTGGGGCTGGCGACCGAATGATGTGATCACGCTTGGCGATAACGTGATTAATTTCCAGCTCGGTGTGTTGGAAGTGACCCGCCGTGCCGCAATACAGCTCAGCGACCGTATTTCACGCACCAGTTCCACGTCTAAACTCGAGACGGAACTGCAAAACGCCATGAACTGGTTCATGGTTAAACCCAATCAGTACTGGTTTCCGAGCCCTGAGACAAAGTACATCGACAGCCTGGATCAGTTGGAGGCCTACAGGGAGAGACTGATATCAGGAGATGCCAGTTTCTTTGCCCGGACCGACAACCTGCTCCCTCTTCTGGCGGCCTTTGTCGATCTTCTGGGAAGCTGTGATGAGAATCTGGTCAAAACGGAAGAGAAAACCGGGGAACCGGTTTCTTTCTATAAGGCGGACAACTATTTCTTCTATGCCAAGGGTGTGGCCAGCGCCATGCATCCGATCCTGGAAGCGATCATGGTGGACTTCCAGACTGTGCTGGTTCGTCGCGACGGCACTGAATTGATGCACCATGCCATAGAAAATCTGGATCGCGCTAGACATATCGACCCGTGGGTGATCACCGATGCCGCCTCGAGCGGAATATTAGCCAACCACCGCGCCAACATGGCCGCCCCGATCAGCCATGCCATGGTTTACCTCTATACGCTGATGAAGACATTAGAAACCTGACGCTCTTGCGAGCGTGGATGATTGGTGTTTGGTATTTTGTGTTTCGGATTCAGTATTTTGTCTTCCTATTTGTCATTTGATATTTGAGATTTGTCATTTGCGGGCGTTTCGCCGCCCGTTTTCCTCATGGCGTTCCCCCCATCCCCACATGTGGTTGACCACCGACTCCTGTCCTCCGATCCGGCCGGCCTGTACATCCATGTGCCGTTTTGTCAGCGGAAATGCCGCTACTGTGATTTCTACTCCATAGACGATCCGTCACTCATGTCCCCCTTTTTGGAGGCCCTTAAGAAGGAAATGGTCATGGCGGCGGAGACATTCGTGGATACGATTGATTCGGTATATGTTGGCGGCGGCACGCCAACGACCTTGTCCGGGACTCAGCTTGCCGATATTATCCAAGCTGCAAAGGAATGGTTTCCCATCACAGCCGACGCAGAAATTACGATAGAAGCCAATCCCGGCACCGTGACACCGGAAAAATTGGCCGCTTGTTTGGACGTCGGGGCGAATCGGCTTAATCTTGGCGTTCAGTCATTTCAGGCCGATAATCTCTCATTTCTAGGACGGATTCACTCCCCTGAAGATGCTGAAAAGGCCATCGAGGAAGCGCATCGAGCGGGGTTTCGTAGGATCGGCATCGATTTGATGTTTGGACTGCCGGAACAGTCAGCGGATTCCTGGAAGGGGGATCTGAAGCAGGCTCTCACCTTCACCCCCGAACACATGTCGTGCTATAGCCTAACTATAGAGCCGGGAACGGATCTGTTTCAGTTACTCCAGGATCGTCGTTTCCGGCCGATGCCCGATGAGGGGATAGCAGATCTGTTTGAGCTGACTTCGGTCTATCTCGACAAGAACGGGTACGAGCATTACGAGATTTCCAATTACTGCCGTGGCTCCGAACATCGCTCCCGGCACAACCGGAAATACTGGCGGTTGGCCCCTTACGTCGGTCTTGGCACCGCCGCTCATTCGTTTGTTTATCCCCACCGGTGGTGGAACTATCGGGACGTCACCTTGTATCTGGATGCCATAACCAACGGAAACTGACCGATCGCCGGACAGGAGGAACTCTCCCGGTCCCAGTCGATGGTGGAAATGATCTACCTCGGCCTGAGGGATGTTGACGGGATTTCCTACGATCGATTCGATCGGTTTTTCGGCCTCCAATTCGAGGATATCTTCGATGGCGTGCTGTTGGAACTGACGGAAGAGAAAATGATTGAGGCCGACACGACGCGGTGCCGACTTACCAGGACGGGGATGGTCTATCTGGACAGTATTGCGCAACGCTTTGTGGACAGAATATAAAAAATGGTGTTCTGTTTCATTTAACGATCAACGCATCATCGCAAAGGCGCAGAGGTCGCAGAGTGGATTTTAATGTTGCATTTCGCTGAGAGGGCGAAATGCAACATGATCGTCTGGCAAAATGTATAGAATTTTAAATGTCGCGGGGGCCCTTTCCCAGAATCCCCCTCTCAGGGATTCTGGGAAACATACAGTTTCTTTGCGCCCTCTGCGACTCTGCGGTCATCGTTTCCATATGTCTGCAAACGGAACATATTTAGGACAACCACTATAGAGGAGATGCAAATGAAACCTCATTGTGCAAAATGTAAGATCCCGGGGAAAGAAAAAGCCTGTCTGGCGGAAACAGGTGGGCGTGGGCCGGAGTTTTGCCCGACCACGAATCACCCGGATATCGTCACCAAAGTTACCGAAACCTATCAGATACCGGAGATCGGCGAATTTGCCCGTTTGGCATCGGTACAGGAGGCGGAGTGCTACGCCAACCGCGGGGCGGGGCCGTATGTGATGCAGCCGTCAAAAAGCCGGTTGCAGGAGACCGTTGAATTTGCCCGCAAGATTGGGGCGCAAAAACTCGGAATGGCATTCTGCATCGGGCTTCATAAAGAGGCCGGGATGCTGTCAGACGTACTGGAGGGGCACGGGTTCGAAGTAATATCGGTCGCTTGTAAAGCCGGTGCCGTCCCCAAAGAAGAAATCGGAATCAACGACCCAGAAAAGATCCGGATCGGTACGTTCGAGACCATGTGCAATCCCATCCTCCAGGCTGAACTGTTGAACCGGGAAGACACCCATCTCAATATCCTGATGGGCCTGTGCGTGGGACATGACGCTTTGTTTCTCAAATACGCCAAGGCGTTTTGCACGGTGCTGGTCGCCAAAGACCGGGTCACGGGGCACAATCCGATGGCGGCGCTCTATACGATGCACACGTACTATCAGAAGCTCAAAGATGAGGGGTTTGGGGGGGAGTAGATCGGTCGGCCGGTTTAGCCGGTTTGCCGGTTTGGCCGGTTTGCCCGTGGGCCCGTTTGCCCGTCGGCCCGTTGGCCCGTTGGCCCGTGCGTCCTTATGTCTTAGCTGTCCTCTGTCCTCTGACATCCGACATCTGTCCTCTGTCCTCTGTCTTCTGTCCTGCGTCTTCTGACCTCCAACCCGCCAGCGGCGGACAAGCATCCAGAAGCCCTAAGCCTTGAGCCTTAAGCCCTGAGCCTTTCTGTATCATTCAGCTTTCAGCTTCGAACTTTCAGCTCATCCAGCATCCAGCATCCAGTCTCCAGTCTCTATTTGTTCTCTTTCCCCAACGCCATCCCCAGGTTCAACGCCTGCTCGTTCATTTCCAGAAACCGGGAGGGAATTCGGTTTTCCAGGACCTTCATAATGGATTCGGGGCGGACCATGTCCGTTAAGCCCATGAGGGCGCCCAGCATGAAGATATTGAAAACAATCGGTTTGCCGATTTTCTCCATGACCGTATCGTACATCGGCAGCTGGTACTGACGGGCATCGACCTTTCGCTCGATGTTGACGTACCGGCTGTCGGTCAGGAGCAACCCTCCAGGCCGGATGATGCTGTAAAACTTGTTGTAGGCTTCCTGGGTCAGACAAACGAGGACGTTGGGCTGGATCACTTTCGGGAATCGGATTGTTTTACCGGCGATGATCACGTCGCTTCGTGTGGCGCCGCCACGGGCTTCTGGGCCGTATGATTGAGACTGGGTGGCCTCCAGTCCCTCATGAAGGACGGCTGCTTCAGCCAGGATAATCGCTGCCGTGATGACCCCCTGGCCGCCGGAGCCTGAAAAGACTATTCTGACACGTTCCATGATTTCCTCGTTCGATTGACAATCTTGGGTTCACCGACATGCATGTATCTTTCATGAAACGTCGGCCTGGGCCCGTTCGATGATCCTCTCGTATTCCTGGCAGTACTCAGGGATTTCCTTTTGAACGAAAATCCCCCGCTCAAGAAGGTCCGGATTTTTCTCCTTGGCCTTCGAACCGATCGGCGTCGTTATTTCTTTCATGTGTTCCATCATGTCCACGGCATCCCCGGCCCGATTTTTCCGTCCGAAATAGGTGGGGCATTGGGTCATCACCTCCACGACGGAAAAGCCTTCGTGGATGATGGCCTTCATCAGAATATCGGCCATCTGCTTGGCATGGTAGACCGTTGTTCTGGCGACAAAGGCGGCCCCTGCTGCGATGGAGAGGTCTACCACATCGAAGTCCTGGTCGATATTCGAATAGGGGGCCGTGGTGGCCATGGTGCCGTACCCGGAAAGAGGGGAGTACTGCCCACCGGTCATTCCGTAGATCCGGTTATTCATGACAATGGCTGTCAGGTCGATGTTACGCCGGGCTGCGTGGATGAAGTGATTGCCGCCGATGGAGAGCGCGTCCCCGTCACCCATCGGCACGATGATGTTCAGTTCGGGTTGCCCCAGTTTCACCCCGGTTGCAAATGCCAGGGCCCGGCCGTGGATGGTGTGCAGGGTGTGGAAATCCACGTATCCGGAAATTCTGGAAGAACACCCGATTCCGGAAACCATCACGATTTCGTTTTTACTCATGCCCAGTCTTTCGACCGCCCTGAGCAAGGAGTTGAGCACAATGCCGTGCCCGCAACCCGGACACCACATGTGCGGGAAGAACCGCTCACGGATATAGTCTTTGACCGCCATCTTTCAAATTCCTTTTTTGTATTTACCGGCCAACCGGCTAATCCCGCCACAGCGGGACAAACCGGCTAACGGGCAAACCCTTCTACACGCCTTGCCCCTGGATGAGCCTCAGTATATTCCGAATGTCGGTCGGCGTAACCAGCTGGCCGTCGATTCGGTTGGCCAGAAATACCTTCTTGGGATTATCCACCGCATTCTTGACCATTTGCATGACCTGCCCCATGTTCATTTCCACCACGATGACCGAATCGGCATCCTTGCACTTGTCCCGCACGATATGATCCGGAAACGGCCATATTGTCTGCAACTCCAGCAGGCCGAGCCGCTCGCCTCTCGGTCTCCGGTTCTCGACCACATGAAGGGCGGACCTGGCAGACGACCCGTAGGAGATCAGGATCCGGTCGGCATCGTCAAGGTAGTATTCTTTGTAACGCGCCATTTGATTCGCGTTATTGTTGATTTTATCGACCAGGTGGCGAAGCAGTCCATGCACCACCCCGGGATTGTTGGATGGAAATCCCCACATGTCATGAAACAGACCGGTCACGTTGTAGCGGTGGACCCCGCCGAAGTCGGACATGGGAAGCCGCCCGTCCTCCCGGGGAAGGTACGGGTGGTAATCAATTCCCTCTTTAAGGGCTGTCTTGAGCCGCTCTACCAGGGGAATATCTCCGGCCGCAGGGATGACCAGTTTTTCGCGCATGTGTCCGACCGCTTCGTCCAGCAGGAGGATCACCGGAGTCCGATAGGTTTCGGCGATGTTAAATGCCTCCACGGTCATTCCAAATACGTCCTGGTTATTCGAGGCGGTGAGGACCACGATGGCCTGGTCGCCGTGGCGCCCCCAGCGGGCCTGCATGACATCCCCCTGGCTGACGTGGGTGGGATTGCCGGTGGACGGGCCGCCCCGCTGAACGTTGACCACCACGCAGGGGATTTCCGCCATTACCGCATATCCGAGGGCTTCCTGTTTGAGGGAGAATCCCGGCCCGCTGGTTGCCGTCATCACCTTGTTGCCGGTCAACGAGGCACCGATGATGGCACACATGGAGGCGATCTCATCTTCCATCTGGATGAACTTGCCGCCCTGTTGCGGGAGACGTGCAGAAAGGTTCTCGGCGATTTCCGTCGAAGGTGTAATGGGGTACCCGGCAAAGAAGTTCAGGCCGGCATAGAGCGCCCCTTCCACACAGGCCTCGTTTCCCTGTAAAAATTTAATCCGTTGTTCCATGGTATTGCCCTATTCGGTTTCCACGTCCAAGGCCAGATCCGGGCACCGGATCTCGCAGAGTTTACAGCATATGCAGTCCTCTGGCCGTTTGACGACGGCTTTGTCCTTTTCATCCATTTCGAGCACATCCTTCGGACAAAAGTGCGCACAGATACCGCATCCCTTGCACCATTCGCGGTTGATAACATGCTGTTTCAGCTTGGGTTTTGCCATATGAAGAGACCTCACGCAGGTTGTGATGATTGTCGGTAAGTTTTAAGAGTGCTGTATGGGTTATGCTTGCCGATGTCAAGCCGCAAGACTCCTGATGGTATAAACTAATTACGGGCTGAAAAAAAGGATGGATTGACGTGTGGATAGTGAATTCGGTATCGGAATCGAGATAGAATGGGCAACTTCGAAGTCGATACCGATTCCGAACCCGATTCCGATACCGATGACTCTGCAACTTTCAATTGCGTCTACAATTTAAACACCGGAACGGAATTCTGACAGTTGTTTCAGGCGCTTGATGGCTAACGGCGTCGCGCCAACACGATGCCGGGCAACATAATATCATTCTATCGTCGTTGTATCCTGCATCGCTAGTTCAGCCCGCCAGAGGCGGGCCAGCCTTGAACCCTGGACCTTCTGTATCCTTTCAGCTTTGAGCTTTCAGCTTTCAACTTCATTACTCTTTCAGCTTTCAACTTTCAGCTGAGTCAGCAATCATCTTTTTTCTCGCGACGCTGGATCCCGTAAACCAAACACCAAACCCAACGAACGAATGATCCAATTTTATTTCATCAATTTTCGCAGTACGTAGGGCAGGATACCCCCATTGAGGAAATAGTCCACATCGACCACCGTATCGAGCCGGACGATGGCATCGAACGCCACCTCGCTGCCGTCGCTCTTGACGGCTGTAACCCGGAGGCTTTTTCGGGGTTCCATGTTTTCGATACCGGATATACTGTAGGATTCCGAACCATCGAGACCGTGTGTTTTCCACGACTCGCCCGACTTGAAAACAAGGGGCAGCACGCCCATGCCGACCAGATTGCTCCGGTGGATCCGCTCGAAGGACTCCGCAATGACAGCACGGATTCCCAGGAGGTTGGTGCCTTTGGCCGCCCAGTCCCTGGACGAACCGGTACCGTATTCCCTGCCACCCAGCACCACTAGAGGGACGCTCTTTTCGGCGTATCCCATCGCCGCATCGTAGATGAATTTTTCTTCGGTTTCGGGAAACGCGACGGTGTAACTGCCCTCTTTCGGGGCTACGAGGTGATTCTTGATCCGGATGTTGCCGAAGGTGCCGCGCATCATTACCTCGTGATTGCCTCTTCTGGAGCCGTAGGAATTGAAATCAGATTCCGCCACGCCGTTGTCCACGAGATATTGACCGGCCGGGTACGCTTCCGGGATGGCTCCGGCCGGGGAAATGTGGTCGGTGGTGACCGAATCGCCAACGAGAAGCAGGGCACGGCCACCGCCAAAGTCCACCGGCGCCTCCGTTTCCAGGGAGAAACCATCGAAGTAGGGGGGATTCTTGATGTAGGTGGATTCCGGATCCCAGGCAAAAGTTGTGCTTTCGATGTCCGGCAGTGACCGCCAGAATTCGTCACCGTCGAAAATTCGGCCATATTCGGTCGCGTAGAATTCTTTCTTGACGCATTTTCGGGCCAGTTCATCGATCTGCGCATAGCTCGGCCAGATATCTTCCAAGTACACCGGTCGGCCGTTGGGCGTATGGCCGACCGGCTCGAACGTGAGATCGATATCGATTCTTCCCGCCAGGGCAAACGAGACGACCAACATGGGAGATGCCAGGTAATTGGCCTTTATCGCCTGGTGGATCCGTGCCTCGAAGTTGCGGTTTCCCGAAAGAATCGATGCCACCGTCAGATCGTTCTCCGCAATGACCTGTTCAATTTCCGGCTTAAGGGGGCCGCTGTTTCCAATGCAGGTGGTACAGCCGAACCCGGCCAGATGAAAGCCAACCGCTTCCAGGTAGGGGATTAAGGCGGAATCTTCCAGGTAGTCCATGACCACCTTGGATCCCGGGGCCAGGGATGTCTTGACATAGGACGGAACCCGAAGACCGTACTTGACGGCATTTTTTGCGACCAGCCCGGCGCCCAACATGACATAGGGATTCGACGTGTTGGTACAGGAGGTGATCGCTGCGATCACGATGCTGCCGTCACCGATTTTCTCTTCTTTACCGTTCAGAAGGATCGGAACTTCCCTCTGGCTGACCGGTTTGCAATGGGCCGCCCGCACCGTTTGACTGCCGGATTCGTCGATGAACTGAGACATGTGCGTGACGTCTGCATCCCGGTCGTATTCGCAGCCGAGTACTTCGGCAAATTTCGTTTTGAGTTCCACTAGGGCTGCGCGATCCTGGGGCCGGGCCGGGCCGGCCAGGGAGGGAGACACAGAAGAAAGATCGAGCTCCAAAACCTGAGAGTACTCCGGATCCGTGTCCCCGGTATAGAACAGGTCCAGTTCCCGCGCGCAGGTCTCTACCTTGGCGGCGGCCGATTCACGGTTGGTCGTTCTCAAATAGTCCACCGTCTTTTCATCTACCGGGAAAAATCCCATGGTAGCGCCATACTCCGGAGACATATTGGCAATGGTGGCCCGGTCCGGAACGCCCAGCTGTTTCATGCCCGGCCCGAAAAATTCAACGAATTTTTCCACGACATTGTATTGCCGGAGAAGCTCGGTGACCGTTAGTACCAAATCGGTGGCCGTCACTCCCTCTCTCAAGGTTCCGGTCATTTTCAATCCGATGACCTCGGGAATTGACATGTAGTACGGCTGGCCCAGCATGACGGCTTCGGCTTCTATACCGCCGACCCCCCACCCCATGACGCCGATACCGTTGATCATCGTGGTGTGGGAATCGGTACCGACCAGGGTGTCGGGAAAGGCCGTGGGTACGCCATCGATTTCCTGATCGAGGATCACCTGCCCCAAATATTCCAGATTGACCTGGTGGCAGATACCGGAGTTCGGAGGGACGACGCGGAAGTTGTCAAAACTCTTCTGGGCCCACTTCAACAGCGTGTACCGTTCGCCATTCCGGTCGTACTCCTTTCCAACATTTTGGGTCAGGGCGTCGGCCGTGCCGTAGTAATCCACCTGCACCGAATGGTCCACCACCAGATCGACCGGGATCTGAGGATTGACCTTATTGGGATCCCCGCCCAGAGTTTTCATCGCATCCCGCATGGACGCCAGATCCACCACGGCCGGCACCCCCGTGAAATCCTGCATCAGCACACGTGCCGGGTGATAAGGGATTTCTACAGGTTCCTCATAAGCTTTCTGCCATCGGGCAATGTTGAGCATGTCTTCTTCCCGAACGATCCTGCCATCCATCTTACGGAGCAGATTTTCCACAAGGATACGAATGGAAAAGGGCAGCCGGCCGATATCGGCCAATCCCTTCTCCTCGAGCCGCCGGATGTCGTAGATGGTATATTTCTGTCCGTTGACATCCACCTGCCGGGCAAACTCTTTTTTATCCATAATACCCCCAATAAAATCGTATACTGATTTTATGAAACGCGACGATGTCGCTTAGTTTATAAGATTTACGCGCCTATTTGTTGCAACGACACTCCTATGTCGTCAAGCTCGTGCCCACATGGCAATGATTTAATTCGCGGATCGAAGCCCTCGTCCCCACAAAGAGATTGGGCCCGAGGGGTGGTTCCTAAACCGTTTTTACATGTGCTTGACCATCGCCTCTGCAAACTCCGAACACGCCACTTCTGTCGCTCCTTCCATTTGCCGGGCCAGGTCATAGGTGACGGTTTTTGCGGCAATGGTAGACATCAGACTATTCCGGACGGTTAGGGCGGCCTCATGCCAATCCAGGTGGTCCAACATCATGGCGCCGGATAGAATCAGGGATCCTGGATTCACTTTGTCAAGGCCGGCATATTTTGGAGCGGTCCCGTGGGTGGCTTCGAACACTGCATAGCCGTCTCCGATATTCGCACCGGGTGCCATGCCGAGCCCACCGACCGTGGCGGCCAGGGCATCGGACATATAATCACCGTTCAAATTGGGCATCGCCAGTACGTCATATTCTGCGGGCCGCAGCAGGATCTGCTGGAACATGGCATCGGCAATCCGATCTTTGATCAATACCTTTCCGGCCGGGACCTTGCCTTCATGGTCGCTGTAGACGGCATCTTCGGTGATCACACTATCGCCGAACTCTTCTTCGGCCAGGCGGTAGCCCCAGTTTCGAAAGGCACCCTCTGTGAACTTCATAATATTTCCCTTGTGCACCAGCGTGACGCTTTTGCGCCCCTGGGCCAACGCAAAGGTGACGGCCATGCGCACCAGCCGGCGTGTACCGAATTCACTGATCGGTTTCAGCCCGATCCCCGAATCGGGTCGGATGTCGGCGCTGTCTTCGGATTTCACCAGATCGATGATCTTCAGGGCCGTTGGCGAACCGGCCTCCCACTCCAGGCCCATATAAACATCTTCGGTGTTCTCCCGGAAAACCACCATGTCCACATTCTCGGGGTGCTTCATCGGGCTGGGAATGCCGGGGATATATCGGACCGGCCGAACACAGGCATACAAGTCCAAATCCTGCCGCAGCCGGACGTTCACGCTGCGAAATCCTTTGCCCACGGGCGTGGTCAACGGACCTTTTATAGCGACACGGTAGGTCTTGATCTGCTCCAGTGTTTCGTCGGGCAACCAACTTCCGGACCTGTTGTAGGCTTTTTCACCCGCATAGACTTCCAGCCATTCAATCTTCCGGCTCCCGTTGTATACTTTTTCTACCGCTGCATCGAGAACCCGTCGCGCGGCTCTCCAAATGTCCGGACCTGTGCCGTCCCCTTCAATAAACGGCAGCACGGGCCGTTGCGGCACGATGAGCTCCCCCTGGTCTGTGTAGTCGATTCTACCGTGCATGTCCGTCATAACCGTCTCCTTGTCATCCCTCTGACATTCACGTCTATCAGATAAATCGTTTCATGAGTTCTTCTATCGTCCGGTCCACATTATCCGGTGTGATATTCAGCTCTCGACGTACTTTTTCGGCCCGGGCCCTGCGGCTGGGCGAAGCAAGATCCTCCAGACTCTGAAAATATCCCAAGCGGCGGCCAATCTGGTAAAGGATCTGTTTTTCCGGAGTCATTTCCAGAAACTCCTCCAGCACAGCCATCATCCGGGGTTTGTCTTCCGGAAGAGTCCCGTCAATTTCCTGGAACAGATTCAAAATGTGATCACTCGCGATTCTGCTCGTGATGCCTTCCAGGGTCCGAAGAAATGTTAAAATCTCTTCGGCCATCTCCACATCCGTACATTTTTCGAATGCCCCACTCCGGTGTGCTTCCGACAACGGCACATGGTTCGGAATGGCCAGAGTTCTCAAGCGGATAAAATCCGGATTGATCCGGTTCAGCGTCTCGGCAGTATCCGTAGCATGCTGAAACGACAGCCTGCGGCCGCCGAGCCCCGGCATGACATATTCTGAAAGCTCCATGCCGGCCTTCTTGACTTTCAGTCCCGCCTTGATGTGGGTGTTACGGTTCGATCCTTTTTTAACCAGTTTCAATACCTCGTCCGAACCGGATTCGAGTCCGATATGGATGCGGTTCAGGCCGGCATCGCGCATTTGGCGAAGATGGGGATCGCTGATCCGGGAAATCGTGTGAGAACGGGCATAGGAGGTAATCCGCGCCACCCATGGGAATTTTTCTTTGAGATAGCCAAGGATATCGATCACGTCTTCGGGCTTCATGATCAGGCTGTTGGCATCCTGAAGAAAGATCGAACGCATGCCGCCGGCGGCCCAGTGCAGCGCCGCCTGGTAGGCGGCCGGATCCTTGGCGGACAGAGACCCGAACAGGCTTTTCAATTTGAATCCGGGGACCTTGCCGTGTTTTTCGGCGCCTTCCCGGATGGCGTCCACGCAATGGGATACCCCATCGATGTCTTGCTTGACATGCTCGACCGGTCGAATCGAAAATCTGGATCCCTTGTACACCGGGCAAAACGTGCATCGGTTCCACGGACAATTCCGGGTGACCCGGATCAGCAAACTGCGGGCTTCGCTCGGTGGGCGTATCGGTCCCTGCTCGAATCCGGCATATGCCGGGCTGTTTTGTATGGACTGGTTCACGTAAGCTCAGGTTAATTCGAATCGGTTGCGGGGGCGCTCGGAAATAATGTTAGAACATAAGCAACCGGTGTGTGAAAATCAAGCCGTGGATATCGTCGAAAATGGGCCTGAATGTGGACCTCCGCTGGAACCGTTTGACTTGGAGGCAATGACTTTATTATAATATTGGCAACGAGTAAAAAAACCCCCCATATTGCCGGCTTTGGCCTGAGGGGGGTTTCGTTTCTGATAGCGGTGGCATCAACGTAATCTTCACATGGAGATGAAAAGCTCGTGAGATCGATATTCATCACCGTAATCCTGATTCTCCTGGTGGCTGCGGCCGCGGGTGTCGCTTTTCTGATGGATCTCTATGCGTATGCGCGAACGCCGACGGATCCGGGGAGCCACGAGCAGATTGTCTCCGTTCCGCCCGGAAAAGGGTTTCACGAAGTGGCCAGGCGGCTCCAGTCGGCCGGTCTCATTACAGACAGCACCAAATTCGGCCGATTTGCACAAATCAAAGGTTTCGATAAAAAAATCCGGGCCGGGGAATATGCCCTTTCACCGGCCATGACCCCGGAAACGATTTTGAACACTCTGGTCAGCGGCAAAGTTCGCCTGCACCGGATTACCATACCCGAGGGGTACAATCTGGCTCAGATCGCTACCATTCTGAAGGAGGCGGGTCTTGCCGATGAAACAGCGTTTCTCGCCGCCGCGGAAGACCAGGCCCGGGTGCAGCAGGCGGGAATCGAGGGGCCGAGCTTTGAAGGGTATCTGTTTCCGGACACGTATTATTTTCCAAAGGACGAAGCCATCGACAAAATCATTGATACCATGGTGGATCGTTTCCGGTCCGTCTTCGTTCCGGACTGGCGAAAGCGCGCCAAGGAACTGGGGTTTTCGGTCCATCAAATCGTGACGCTGGCTTCCATCATCGAAAAGGAGACAGGCGCGCCCTCGGAACGGGAACTCATTTCTTCGGTGTTTCACAACCGGCTGAAGAAACGGATGCGCCTGGAAAGCGACCCCACCGTGATTTATGGGTTAACGGAATTTAACGGAAATTTGACCCGTGATCATCTCAGAACCCACACGGTGTACAACACGTATCGAATAAAAGGGCTTCCGCCGGGCCCCATTGCCAACCCTGGAGAAGCCGCTCTCAACGCCGCGCTTTACCCTGCTGAGACGGAATATCTGTATTTTGTCTCCAAAAAGGATAGCACCCACCAGTTTTCCACCAATTTCACCGACCACAACCAGGCCGTGCGGAAGTACCAGCTGAGAAAAAGGCGATAATCCGTTAGGTATTGGGTACTGGATACTGGATGCTTGATACTGGATGCTGGATTCTGGATGCTGGATTCTGGATGCTGGGATGCTTGTCCGCCCGCCCGAGGCGGGTAAACCTCTGGCGGGCTGGATTCACGGATACAAGATGCAGGATACAAGATACAAGATGCAGGATACAAGATACAAGATGCAGGATACAAGATACAAGATGCAGGATACAAGATCCAGGATGCTGAATGATTGCCCGTTTTTGGTGGGCTGGATGAGCTGAAAGTCCGAAGCTGAAAGCTGAATGATACAGAAAGGCTCAGGGCTTCTGGATGCTGGATACTGGATGCTGGATACTGGATGCTGGATACTGGATACTGGATGCTTGTCCGCCTCTGGCGGGCTGGAGGTCAGAGGTCGGAGGTCGGAAGACGCAGGACAGAAGACAGAGGACAGATGTCGGATGTCTGATGTCAGAGGACAGAGTACAGAAGGCAGAGGACAGCTGAGGCATGAGGACACACGAGCCAACCGGCCAAACCGGCCCACGGGCCAAACGGGCCAACGGGCCAACGGGCTAACGGGCTAACGGGCGAACGGGCAAACGGTCAACGCCCATTGGGCTTGCGGGGGTTGCGGGCGCGTTGACGAAGTCGGCGGTCGGTGTGGTAGGGAAAGATACTCAAGACGTCTCCGGAACGCAGCTTTTCCTGCATATGCCGCCAGAATTCAAGTTGTAACAGATCCCCATGGCAGCCTGCAAAAACTTGGCGGAGGGGTTGCCGCAGCCTGAAGAACGTTCCGAATTCTTCGGGAAATACATCGTTCTCATCGACGTAAAACCATGGTTCTGCCGACATTTCCTCCTCGATGCTCCGGGCGGGCGGCATGGTTTTGAACCGGCAGTCGAGAAGAAGGCAAAGTTCATCATAATCATAAAAGATCACCCGGCCGTGCCGTGTGACACCGAAATTTTTAAGGAACAGATCCCCTGGAAAGATATTTGTTGCGGCCAGATCCTTTATGGCATTTCCGTAATCTCTGACCACATCCCTGGCTTCGCTCTCTCCGGCCTCACGGACATAGATGTCCAGAGGTGTGATCCGGCGCTCGGTATAGACATGTCTCAGAACCACATCGTGATCGCCGATGTCAACGCTGCGGGACGCGGATTTCCTCAGTTCGCTCAACAGTCTGTCGGAGAATCGGTCTTTGCCGATCTTTAAATATTCAAACTCCTGGGCGTCGATCAGGCGGCCGGCCCTGTCGTGCCGGAATACAAGCTGATACCGCTCCCGGACAGCCCTGCGATCGGTTTTTTTCGGGTAGTCGAATCGGTCTTTGATGACCTTGAACACGACATCGAAGGAGGGAAGGGTAAAGACCACCATGACCATCCCCTTTTCTCCCGGGGCGATCATAAACTTGTCGTTTGAGCGATGCAAACTGCGCTGCAATTCGCGAAACAGCTCCGCCTTGCCGTGCTTATGGTAGCCGATGGAGGTATATATTTCAGAAACGGGTTTTGACGGGATCAGGGTTTTGATGAATCGGACCAGTTCCCACGGTCGTTCCGCACGAACCCGAAAGTAGGAACGGGTGAAACTGAACAGGACGCTGATTTCTTCTTCCGTCAGCAAGACCGCATCGACGTATATGCCCTCGTCCTCATTGAGCAGGGCGATAACCAACGGCAACACCGATCCCCCCAACAGAACTCTGCCGATGATGTAGGCGGCCTTGTTCCGGTAGAAAATCGAATCGTGAACTTCAATGGCAACATGACTCGGGTCGACACCCATCGCCCCGAATCGCGAATTGATCTCTTCGGTGGCAAGCTCGAAATCCAGGCGGGGATCGGCGAGGGCGATCTTGGTATCAAACAGGTTGAAAATATCTTCAACCAGGCTGCGGATGCTCCCGCGAAATGCTATCAGCCGGCATTCCGGACACGCGCCGGAACCTACGGACAACACGTCAAAGTCAGTGTCCACAAACTCGCTCTCGGAATCGACGCCGATGGTCTCGAACACCCGCCGGATGGCGGAGTTGAAAAATGTCTTGGCCAGCTCGATGTCGTTACGGTCGGCGATCGCCCGCAGGTAGCCTGTCTTGATACGTCTTCCGATATCGCTTGACGTGTGCCCGGAACCAATCCCTGTTTTGAGTGACGATACAACCTGCTCCACCGCACGGCGATACAGCTCGATACGCTCTACAACATCCTGGTGGGCCCCCCGCCAGTCCCGTTCAATGAACCGATCCCTGCCCATAAGCGTGATCCGGTCGAAGGCGTATTGATATTCCCGGAATGCATCCAGGATGATTTCGGTGGCGGTTTCTGGTTCCATATCATGATTCGTGGCTGTCATGGCGCGCCCTCTGCTATTCATTCAAGAGGAATTTATCACTATAAGAAGCCGGGTGAAGTGCGTCAAGGAACGATCCACGCTGGAGCGCCGGTTGACAAGGCAGAAGCGGATTGTTAATTTTGCCTTATTTTCGCTAGATATCCTTTCGTTTCCTCTGACAACATGGACCGTATACTTCTGTCACGGTCAGTCTCCATGGTCGCAGAATGATACCCACCCCTGCCGGTAAGGCGGAACGTGTTAATTCTTCTGGTGGCATTTCGGTGAACGCTCCGGGCGGACACGGACTCGGGTATGCTGCCCGGATTCTGCGACATGAGCCACAGGCACTCATACCGGCGAACGGGCGGACCCTTTGACAAGCTCAGGGCATGCCGGCGTACGGGCACACGGACTAACGGACTAACGGGCTGACGGGCTGACGGGCTGACGGGCAGACGGGCTAACGGGCAGACGGGCTAACGGGCAGACGGGCTAACGGGCAGACGGGCTGACGGGCCAGCGGACAAACCTTATTCCAAAAACGAACACCAAGGAGGGGGGCATATGGGAAAAACATTTGAAGAGAAGGCCATCGAATTCTGCAAGCGGCTCGAATGCCATGAAATCGACGTGGACGAGGCCGAGCTGATGCGCAATGAATGGGAGTCCGATATGCGCTGGGATGGGATAAAACGGCCCTATTCCGCGGATGAGGTATTGAAACTGCGCGGAACGCTGAAACTGAGCTACTCGTTTGCCGAGGCCGGTGCCAAGCGCCTGTGGCAGCTTTTGAAGAACGAAAACTACATCCCCGCCCTGGGGGCATTGACCGGCAATCAGGCCGTGCAGCAGGTGGAAGCCGGACTGAAGGCCATCTACCTCAGCGGCTGGCAGGTGGCGGCCGATGCGAACCTGGCCGGCGAGATGTACCCGGACCAGAGCCTCTACCCGGCCAACAGCGTGCCAAACGTGGTCCGGCGGATCAACAATGCCCTTCGGCGGGCCGACCAGATCCAGGTGCTCGACGGGCGAAAGAGCGGTCCTTACTGGTTTGCACCGATCGTCGCCGATGCGGAAGCCGGCTTCGGTGGACCGTTGAATGCCTTTGAACTCATGAAGCAGATGATTGAAGCCGGGGCTGCCGGAGTTCATTTTGAGGATCAATTGGCGTCGGCGAAAAAATGCGGGCACATGGGCGGAAAGGTTTTGGTCCCCGTCCAGGAATTCATCAACAAACTTGTCGCCGCCCGGCTCTCAGCGGATGTGTGCGGTGTGCCGACACTGCTGGTCGCCCGCACGGACGCAGATGCCGCCCGCTTGCTGACCAGCGATATCGACGAACGGGATCGACCATTCATTAAGGACCAAGCCCGCTCCTCAGAGGGCTTTTTCTATATTGAAGGGGGCGTGGACATGGCGATTGCCCGGGGGCTGGCCTATGCACCGTATGCGGATATGGTATGGTGTGAAACATCAAAACCGGATCTTGAGCAGGCCAAGAAGTTTGCCGAAGGCATCCATTCGACATATCCGGGAAAACTGTTAAGTTACAACTGCTCGCCGTCCTTCAATTGGAGGGCCCACCTGGATGACAGCACTATCATGCGATTTCAGACCGAACTGGCCGCCATGGGGTACAAGTTCCAGTTTGTCACCCTGGCCGGTTTCCATGCATTGAACCTGGGCATGTTCAACCTGGCACGCAGTTACCGGGACGATGGGATGCTGGCCTATTCCGATTTCCAAGAGGAAGAATTTGCCGGTGAAAAGGAAAAGGGGTATATGGCCATCACCCATCAGAAATTTGTCGGCGCCGGTTACTTTGACCGGATCATGAATGCAATCACCGAAGGGGAAACATCGGTGGGAGCGATGGAGGGGAGTACTGAAGCCGAACAGTTTTAATGCCTTAAATGCACTAAAATGCCTAAAATGCCTTAAAACGGTCTCGGAGACCTTCTGGTTTAAGTTTAGCCATCATAAACTCTTTCTACTCCTCAATGTTTAGATCATAACGCTTCGACTGTATGAGAAACAGAACTTCCCCAATAAATGTGGACACCAAAAGCTAACTAAAGGAGGGTGTCCCAATGCCAAAGATTAAAGGACCACGAAAGAGCAACCGATATCCTGATGAGTTCAAGATCAGGGCGGTGAAACTGG
>Ga0209786_1000244_pt1 | contig 22056 bp, 14 predicted proteins | sample WorMetilvaeELBA2_FD_187405 | JGI IMG/M metagenome (GOLD analysis project Ga0209786, IMG submission 187405) | Marine gutless worms symbiont microbial communities from Max Planck institute for Marine Microbiology, Germany - Olavius ilvae ELBA.2... ...
GTGATATAAAATGCTGTCATAGTAGGCCTCCTCTGTGTTTTTGAGACCATTATACCGTAGACCTGTGACAGATAAGGTCACAGCTGAATCAATTATTTTTATCACTTGGGCTTTCTATATAACCATATAAAATATATTGATGAGGCAAAAATGAATTCAATAGACAATAGCATGATTGTTTCAAAAGTGACTACGGCATCTAATTCAAATGCATGTCCTTTGGTATCTGTTGTAGTGCCTGGCTATAATGAAGAAGCATTGATCGAAAAACACCTGCAAATTCTCTGGGATTATTTGAGAGCATTGGAAGATCGCTATAGTTGGGAATTGATATTCGTCAACGACGGAAGCAAAGACAACACGGGTGAATTGGCGAATCGATTTGCCGAAACCCATGTGAATGTGAAGGTGCTTCATCATTTTGTAAACTTTCAGTTAGGACAGGCACTGAGATATGCATTTAGCAATTGCCGCGGGAAATACATTGTGGTTATGGATCTTGACTTGAGCTATTCTCCCGACCACATCGAAAGACTGCTCGATGCGATGCAGAAATCGCAAGCCAAGATCGTTATTGCCTCCCCCTACATGGAAGGAGGCAAGGTAAGCAACGTTCCCTGGCTTCGAAAACTATTGTCCCGATTGGCAAACCGTTTCTTGTCTCTTACAGCGAAAGGGAATATATCGACCCTGACAGGAATGGTGCGGGCCTATGACGCCAAATTCATTCGAATGCTGAATACCAAAGCCATGGACATGGCGATCAACCCGGAAATTATTTATAAAGCACAGTTGCTGCGAGGTCGAATCATTGAAATACCGGCACAACTGAGTTGGAGCATGCAGAAAGCAGCAGGCAAGGGTCGCGGCTCCAGTATGAAGATCCTCTGGACGATTGTTTCATCGCTCTTTTCCGGGTATTTATTCAGGCCCTTTATGTTCTTCATCGTTCCTGGTTTAGCACTTTTGATCATTTCCCTGTACCCGATCACCTGGGCCTTCATTCATACGTTCCATTATTATACAACTATCCCAACAGTAGAGGGAGTCGGGTATCACTTATCCGGAGCAATCGCATCAGCATTCCGTTTATCGCCGCAGGCCTTTATTGTCGGCGGCTTCGGTCTCATGGTTTCCATACAGCTGATAAGTTTAGGTATTATTTCCCTACAGAAAAAACGGTATTTTGAAGAATTATTCCACCTGCAGAGCATGATTTACAAAAAATGTAGTGAAGATGAGAACGGAATATTTCCAAAAGCTTAAAATTTTTACAATAGATATATTGTGCTGATTTTGTAAAGAAACGATAATTGCCCAGCAAACCTACCAGTTTAAAGAAACCACAATTGCTGTCCTAATCTTCGTAATTACTGTTATTTCCGCAGCTCTTGATCTCGCAAAATTAGGCCAATTCGATTTCACCAAATCACTCAAACGCCTGGGCGTCCAAACCCTCCTCAACGCCCCCGTCACCAAAATCGAACCCATTCATTAACCCTGCGCCCTTAATCCTGAGCCCTATGCCTCTGCATCTGATCCTCAAACACTCAACGGTGCGCATCAACCCGCCTCCAACCACGAATCCTCTTCATTATTCAAAGTTCACGTAAGCGACGCTCGCCACCAGTTTTACAAAGTCCTCCTGACCGTCAACTGCCCTACAGTCCTGAACATGCTCAGTCAAAAAAATAAACATGCATACTGGCACAAGCTAAACCAGGTTGAAGACTTGGTCGTTATCTGTTTTCTTCTCTTTATATCCCGCCGATTGTCTCCCTATTATGTTATTAATTTGTTGGACAAACGTTTGTCATTTACTTGAAGTATTGAAGCGACGAACATCGTTTCTCACGAAGAATTGGGCAGTCAACACTTCGTGTACTTCCCCAAATATCTTCCTGCAGACGAACTTCTCAACACCCTGTCGGATTATGAGATTACAAGCCATTTTATACATTGTATTTAGAAGGTTTACTTTGGACTAGGAGACGTTGAAATCCGCCATATTTGCATCTATAGTGAAAAGTTAGTCCAACCACTCCAAGGGCTTAATTATTTAGATCGCACCCCAACCGCCGAAACTCTGTTTCGCTGGTTATTTATCGTAAACACCTCTATGCATTACAATTCAACATTGAACAACATCGCAGCCATCCGGATTTCGTAAGAAGCGGTATCCTATATTAAAATTCGTTCATTTTTAAGCATAGTAATAACAACCATGGTAAATAATAAAGTATTGTTAAGTATTTTTTTGTGTTTATTGCTATTGGGAATGGGAATACGTTCCGTGGATCTTTGGCGACCTGTCGACGGAAGGGTACGAACAGCGTGGCGAGAATGTGACATAGCTGCAGTGGCAAGAAACTACTATAGAGAAGGGATGAATATTCTATATCCGCGGATAGATTGGAGAGGGAATGGACCGGGTTTTGCGGAAATGGAATTTCCCATTCTGTCGTGGCTAATGGCGGTCGGCTACCACATAACCGGGATTCAGGAGATCATCGGACGCCTTATAAATTATGTCCTGTCCTTGATGACCATAGTTGTTTTTTTCTTCTTGTCTCGCAGGACTCTTTCCGGAGTCGGAATTGTCGGAGCGGTGCATTTTTTTGTGCTTTCCCCCCTGGCTGTTCGAGTATCGAATTCCTTACAACCTGAGGGCCTGATGTTCTTTGCCTACATACTGGGGGCCTTCGCGTTTATCAAATGGATAGAAGAAAACAAAGCGAACTATCTCTGGCTTTCTGCAACTGCTACTTCAATCGCCGTTCTGAGTAAAGCTACCAGTGCCCATATAGGTCTTTTTTACCTTATGGTTATTATTGACCGTAAAGGATGGAAATACCTTTTTAAACCGAAAATGTTGATATTTGCAGCTGTATCGCTACTACCAGCATTGTCTTGGTATATTCATGCGCATACTTTCTGGCTCGATTACGGTAATTCCTTGGGAGTTTCCAACGAATATCACTGGATCGGAATGGACCTTCTACTCAGCCCGGCTTTCTTGAAGGGAGTTGCCTTTCTGGAATTAAAATATGTATTCATGCCAGCGGGAGTTTTCGTTGCTATGTTCGGCCTGTACGATGGGTATCGCGACCGCTGTATACGATACATGCTATACTGGGTGATAGCCATAGCAATTTTCTATTTTCTAATAGCGAGAACCAGCGGCGACCGTTGGGCATTTTACTATCACATTATATCAATTCCGCCCGCTGCGATCCTCTTTGGAAGAGGTATCATTTCGATAACTAAAAATCTGAGCGATAAATTTTCGGTCTACTTACTCATATTCTCAACTTTCCCGATAGGGTTGATACTTTTTAACTATATTTTTCAACTTTTTAATCCAATCGGATTAAAGGAAATTTTGGTAACGATATTTTTAAGCGCGCTTACCATATTTTTTGCATTATTTGCCACATATAGACCAAAACTATCGAGCTTAAATATTTACCACAACATTTTTAGCAAACAATTTATATCTCTACTTCTTTCTTTGTTGATAACAGCGACGTTTATCCAATTGGCTTTTCGAACCGGTAAAGCTTTTTACCCTCGCCGTTATCAAAAGTTATATAGTTGTGCGAATTCCTTCATCAATAGAATCCCGATAAACTCTCTGATTCTTGCAACAGGTGGAAGTTGCGTTGATAAATACGGCAAACAGGTGGCCTACAACGCATCTTATTTCTTTTATTGGCTGGATCGAAAAGGATACAATATTTGCCAACAAGAGCTAAGTATCGAAAGGTTAAATTCTTATCGTGAAAAAGTGGATTATTTGGTTCTTGAGAAAAACTCGTTTAGATTCAATCCGAATCTCGAAAACCGATTGGCCCAAAATTTTGAACTTATCGAAGAGTGTTCTGAAGCTTATCTATTTAAATTTCAGCAATAAAATAGTAATGTTTAGGGTTTTAATAAAAGCCTATAATGCAAATTATTCTTTGTTAAAACCGGGCCTATTTGTTTTTCCGCCATCGAGGGTGAGTGATTCCCAATTTCTTGATCTTGTAGTTGAGAGCCCGCGGTGAAATGCCCAATCGGCGGGCTGCGTCTTTCTGGATCCACAGACAGGCTTCCAGTGCCTTAACGATGCTCTCCTTTTCTTTGCTCCAAAGGAAGTCAACTGTTGAGTTTTTTAGATCTGCGTTGTCACCTGAGTCGTTAGCAGGACGTAACTCTTGCATTTCCGACAGCATTATGTGATCCGGTTGGATAAGAGATCTTTCCTCCAGTATTGCCGCACGTTCGATTGCGTTGGCTAATTGGCGTATGTTCCCGGGCCAGTGGTATATTTCCAAAGCGCGCATGGCCTCATGCGAAAATCCCTCTATCTTCTTGCGTAAATTCATACATATCCGATTCAATAAAAACCGCGAAAGCGGTTCGATGCATTCTTTTCTTTCTCGCAGTGGTGGAAGGTGAATCCTCAAAACGTTAAGTCGATAATAGAGGTCCTCCCGAAAGGCGCCGGAGGCAACCTGCTCTTCAGGCTTCCGGTTGGTGGCGGCAACGATCCTTACATCGGAATAGATGGTCTTGTTTCCACCAACTCTTTCAAACGATTTTTCCTCCAACACGCGGAGCATTTTCGCTTGAATAGAACCGCTGAGTTCCCCGATCTCATCGAGAAAAATTGTCCCGCCCCTGGCCTGCTCCAGTCTTCCCACTCGCGTTCTATCTGCACCCGTGAATGCCCCTTTTTCGTGTCCAAACAATTCACTTTCCAAGAGGCTTTCAGGCAGGTTGGCGCAATTTATCTTGATAAAAGGCTTTTTTTTGCGTCCACTGTTGTAATGAACCGCTCCTGAGAGAAAGCTTTTTCCAGTACCTGTTTCACCGGTTATCAATACTGTTGTATCAGTCCGGGAAAACTTCTTGAGCGTGGCGATCACCCGCTTCATCACGGAACTGACGGATACAATTTGGTTAAAATCGTAGATGTACTCCTGAGAATGCTTGAGATAATCGATTTCGTGTTTCAACTGGCGATTCTCAAGTCCTTTTTCGATCGACAGCAGTATCTTCTCAGTAGTCAAGGGCTTGACAAGAAAATCGAACACCCCATGTTTCATGGTACGTACGATCAAATCTGCATCTTCGAATTCGCTAATCGCAATGATGGGGGTGTGTGGGCTGATAAGTTGTATCAGTTCCAGCGATGAGAACTCGCTTTCCCCGTTGAGAGTGAAGCCCAGCAGAATGATATCATAATATTTTCTCTGGAGGTGTCTTCGGAGATTATTACCGAGCGGAAAAAGATGAAAGGTGTGATGGACACGAAGCTCATCTTTGATACCGGCCCAAAAGCTAAGATCCGAGTCAATGATCAGTATTCTGGCCATTCAGCCTCCAGTTGTTATCAGTCATACTTCAATTTTTTGCAAAATCGGGAAATGACCATTCGAACAAGAAGGGTCAATCGTGTCATATGCATCTGCCTCGACGGCGCTTTTTGTAAATGATAAAAGAAACATGGCTTTTTTTCAATGCCCGGCTCCTTTGATTGATCTTGTGGTTTAAATTAGCTTAAAATTTCGGAAAATGCACTGCTATCAATAGCATTCCTTTACGTTATCACACACACATTACCGTTTTCTGATAGTCATATTCACGGTCGGGGTCACGGTTTGAAGACTAATCATGAAATAAAAAAAGGCGGAGAAAACGTTGTGATCAGCAGCTTGTTTAAGCAGGCTTTTGTGTGTTTTGTCGTCTTAATGTGCTGTAATAATATAGTTTCCGCAAGCACTCTCGGACTCTCCTGGGATGCGAACACGGAATCTCATATAGACCATTATCGTATTCATTACCGAATCGGAGGTTCCGGCGGCAGAAATCTTATAAATTACAGCGGTTCGGGACTCGATTTTAGCGGTGCTCCCCTCATATCCGGGATGACTGAGGTCGATAAAGATAAATATCGACATGAGGATACGGTAACCGTTTCAGTTGAAAATGTTGATCCTTCTGAGCATTACTGTTTCGTCGTAACGGCTGTTAGCATCTGGAATCAGGAAAGTGAGGCTTCCAATGAGGCCTGTAAGATAGAAATCGACGCTCCAGAGCTAAGCCTGCAGCCCACTGCAGGCGATTTAATGCCGGTGCTGTCCACAACCGGCTGGAAATTGATAACAGGGGATGACTATTTACCGGTCGGCGACCGAACCACCGAATGGCAAATTAGCAGCGATCCGGGGTTTTCAGATGCTGATTTGATATTTGTTTTGGAGACGATGGACCCGACCTATCTGGAGGCCATTGACGTCCCCGGGTTGGTGCTGTCGCCCTCAACACGCTACCATGCCAGGGTGCGGTTTCAAGACAGCGTGCTTGGCACCTCGGCCTGGTCCAATGTCATTACGGACATCCCCGGTCCTGACCCGGACGACAACAATGGAGATGGAATTCCGGATGACAATGTGCCGGATGATACGGTGGACCTTGATGGCGACGGCGTCAATGATATGTTTTCGGATACATACAGGGCTGTTTACACCGCCGTTGGAAATAATGTTATCGGCGTGGAAGTGCCTGCCGGAGTGAAAATCGATATTCTCAAAGCCATGGCGCCGAATGAAATCTCGGCAGTTCCGCCACCTGGCTTGGAGTTGAGTTACGGGTTGATAGAATTCAGGCTCAGTAATGCGCCTGTACCGCCAGGGGACGTGCAAGTTACGATACTCCCTCTCCACGCCATTACGGGGATCGTCAAATATGACCTCCTCAATGGATGGCATCCTGCGAATGCAACGAATAACGGAGACGGTACCTGGGTGCTTACGTTGATAGACGGAGGTGAAGGAGATACCGATGGGGTGGAGAATGGCATTATTGTTGACCCTTCCGGTCTAATCACGGGGTCAACACAAATCTCTACGTCACAAGTCGGGGTTCAGGGGGGCGGCGGTGGGGGATGTTTTATCGCCACCGCTGCTTTTGGATCCGGCTGGACAACCCATGTTCAGATCTTGAAAAGGTTCAGGGATGAATTTCTAATTTCCTCTTCAATTGGTAAAGATTTCATAGATTTATATTATCATACGTCACCCCCGATCGCAGATTATATAAAGACTAAACCCGGAATAAAGCAGGCCGTTCGTTTGGCACTGCTACCCATTATCGGAATAGCGTATCTCTTCATGTTTGTTCATCCAGCGATCATCGTTTTCTGCCTTGTCATACTGGCATCATACAGTGTGATGAGGTTTAGGGGAAAAGGCATAGGGATTTAGGCACGAGGCGCACGGCCTCGACCTTGAATTCTCGACTGTAGGTCTTTCGCTTTTTTGATGACATCGGAACACCTCCTTCTGCCCATATACACTGGGCTTTTTGAGGTGTCCACTAATTTGGGGTAGATCCAGCACAGTACTTATGGCGGAAAACACTAAAGCGTAGCAGTCAAAAACATAATTTGACCTGGCGGCGTATGAGGCGGCTTTGTGCTAAGTGGATTCCGCCGGTTCGCGTCTATAATTTTCCTATACTTTGGCGCGTTTTGGCGGTATAACCTGAGGCATGAGCCGTATGAGGTAGTCCCTCACGTAAGGATCTGTGCAATGGGTGCCGGGGATCCGTCATTCCTACCGCGACCGTTGTTTCCCTGAACAGTAATAATCCGACTCCAGTTTGTGCATCTCGCTGGCTACGTGACACGGCGAAGCGGCTTGCCTTCCGGGGACATCTGAGATAGATGGGGGTGAGATATGAGGACCTAGTAGCCATTCCAGAAAGTGAAATCCAGGGAGTATGCGACTTTGTCGGAGAGAAAGCTTTAGCATGATAGGCCCACACTGTGTCCCCGAGAATGCGATTGCCAATTAACGGTTGATCAACAACCCCAGCGTGGTAAAGAGGATCACGCAGGGGAGTGTGGGACGCTGGCATAACGATTTAAGTCATGTTGAACGACAGGAGTTCGTCGATGTGACTGGGGAGCTGCTGATCGTAACGAGGCGTGTAAAGGATTATAGTTGGGTCTCAAAATATGAGTGAGAACAGAGAAGGACTTACGACATGAGGCCGAATGTGCGACTGCCCGATTTCATGATCATCGGAGCGATGCGCTGTGGATCAACCACATTATGGAAATTGCTGAAGCAACATCCCGCCGTGTTCTTCCCCGAGACGAAGGAATTGCATTACTTTGACGACCGGCGTGATGCTTACAAGAAAGGAATCAACTGGTATGGGAGTTTTTTCTCCGATGCAAAGCCGGACGAGGTTGCGGGGGAAGCAACACCGAATTACCTCTACCTGGATGAAGCGCGGGAGAAAATATTGCGTGAAGTCTACAATGCTCGGATTATTGTCATCCTGAGAGATCCAGTTGAGCGAGCCTGGTCTCACTATTGGTTTCGTGTCCGGCAGGGCCTTGATACATTGTCATTCCGCAAGGCGATCGAAATAGAAGATGTTCGGATCGCTGCGGTAGACGATTGGTCGCGATTCCGATTTGCATATCGGGCACTTGGTCACTATGCAACGTTTTTACGCCCTTGGGTGGATGCCGTGGGGCTAGCAGCCATACAGGTTGTGTTCTTGGAGGATTTAGTTCGCGATCCTGGACGTGTGATGCGGGGCGTGTTGGCTCATATCGGTCTGAGTATTGAAGATGTTGGAGGTGAGATTGTTCTACCTCATATGAATCGGGGGCTGTATGCTCGCAGTATATGGTTGCAACAATTCGCCAGAGCATGGGTTGACTTCAAACCGGGACAAATGGGGATAGTGGAAAGGGCTGTTCGGCGCCTTGGGCGAAAACTTTCGCGGCTAAACATGTCAACGCAGGAAAAGGTGATGCCCGAGTCAGTGCGTCAGGAACTCATAGAATACTATGAAGATTCCGATATAGCACTTGAGGAGATGCTCAGCAGAACCGTCCCATGGCGCACGGCGTGAAGAACCTGGATATGGATCAAACGACAAATAAGTTACGGGTCAACCGGATCATGCCGAGGGCGAGCCTGTCAGGCGGCACAAAGTCTAATGGTCTGATCACCGAGGAGATGGTTCGGCTGGGTCTCGAGGTCAATATCGTCAAAAAGAATTGGATCAAATGTTGATGCAATCACAAAACACAAATGCCAAACGTGACATCTTCCAGCGTCAACATCTGATGGAGTGCTCCTATGTTCAAGTACTGATTTAACGACGCCCGGTGGCGACGCTTGTGGCGGGTACAGATCCAGGAGTATTTAGTCGATACGGTACAAAACATCAAAATTTTGGTTGGGCGATTCAAAGAGCAAAGGAAAATCGGCGCCAAAGCGGCTGCTAAACCTGTCGCAAAAGTTTTGTAAAGGTGTATCCCAATTGCCGGTATGGATCATCCGATTTGAACGCCATACAAGCGATTTTCTGGGCCCATCTTCCATGATAACATGAGGTGGCGACTACTGACGGTGTTCGAATCGCGATATCAAGTGTCAGACTTGGGGCAACAGACCGCTAAAAAGCAATAAAATAAACACTGCGCGTCCTTCGCCAATGAATTTGGAGAAGGACGACGAAAACTCCACAAAAAGAAAGCCGGGTGTTTCAACGAGAGACACCCGGCTTTCTATTGATTGTGACAATTATCGTCATTATAAATGACAAATTTTGTTACCACATAATTACGGGTATCCAACAATAGTGACAGATTCACAACTTTGCAGTTCGAATTCAATCGGTTAGCGTTTTAGTACGATTTCATTATCAAAGGGGTACAAAATTTGCTTTTACTACCGACAGGAATGTTTGGGAACTTGGTCGCCACTTAACTTTAACCTCTCGTTTAAAAGAGAAAATTGTTCAGAAAAGCCAAACCCATTGTGAGGTGGGGACGGAAAGCCACGGATCTCAATGTTGAGCATCAGGAAAAGATGATTGCAGCACATGCAATAGATTTAGACCAGCAATCATAATTTTCCCCGTTTCTCAAATAACGACCTACGAGACCGCCGGGTTGCCACGACAGTCAATTTACCGATTGGCCTGTGCAGCGCGGCCAATCGGTTTTTTTATTGTAAATAGGGCGGGGGCACTATGAATATCCAGGTTAATACCCTTCATAAAACACCTTCGATTCGGAGGATCGAAAAAGAATCTTTACAACAGCCGAAAATTTCTTCGGTTTTCTTCTTTCTTGTTGTATTGATCGCAGCCCATGCTATCGGTCCGCTGTATGCGTCTGCCGATAACATCACCATGGAATGGGAACGATCCAATCCCGTCAACGAAGTGGTGCAGTACAAAATCTATTACCGGATAGGCGGCACGGGCAGCGGTATAATAGGAAACTACACCGGCTCCGGCCTCGTTTTTGACGGTGCGCCGCTGGACGGAACCCCGGTGGATTCCGGAACGGCCATCGATGTGGGAAATCTCGCACAACAGGGGAATCTCGTCTCTATCGGGCTTCGCAATGTCGATCCATTGGAAACCTACTGTTTTGTGGTCACCGCCCTTTCGAATGATGCCGAAAGTAGTCCCTCCAACGAAGCGTGCCAGACCGGGCCGACACCCCCCACGATTACTTCCAGTCCAGTCGTGGCCGTTGATGTCGGCTTGCCTTATGTTTATGATGTCGAAGCGTCAGGGGATCCGGTTCTTGACCATGAGCTAACCGATGCTCCCGCAGGAATGACAATAGATTCTGCCACCGGTCTTATTAATTGGACGCCGCAGGCGGCCGGGGCCTATGATGTGACGGTTCGGGTGAGTAACCCCCACGGTTCTGACACCCAAACTTTTATGATTGATGTAAGTGACCCGGCCACGGAAATCATTGTTGACAATGAAGATGGAGGTACAACGGCCATCGGCACGTGGAATGTGTCTTCGGGTGTCAATCCCTATGGGTCCAACTCCCTTTGCAGCAATGTGCTTTCCAGTTCTTTTGCCTTTGAAACGACGCGCAGCGGTCTCCAGGAAGTGTCGCTCTGGTGGACGATCCATTCCAATCGGAATACGCAGACGCCGGTGGAGATATACAATGACGCACAACTGCTCGACACAGTCACGGTAGATCAAACGCAAAATGGCGGCATGTGGAATGTTTTGGGGGCCTACGCGTTTTCAGGGCAGGCGCGAGTGGTGATTATCTCTAATACCACCGCGGTATCAGCATGTGCCGATGCAGTGAGATTTAGAGCCATGAATCCCGGTGCTCCTGTCATTTCGAGTCTGGAAATCAATGGGGCAACAGGAGCCATGGCAGTTTATACGAACGATCCCGGCCGTCAAATCAGTGTTCGGATTTTTGCAAATGACGATAATTCTGTGAGCGAATATGCGATCCTTGAGAACAATAACGATCCGGGTGTGGCCGCATTTTCTGCCATTCCCGGCGGAGCTTCAACAAACGTTGATTTTACGGTTCCCTTCACTTTGGCTGACCTGGACGGCAGTCGAACCATCTACGCCTGGGTGAAAGACAATAATGGAATCGTTTCTTCCACTGCGACCAAGTCTAACGTAACCTTGGACAGGACTCTCCCCACAAGTACAACTGACTTCCCCATCACTGGCTCCCGTGTCACTTCGCTCTCGGCTATATCCGGAGCATCATCAGACAGTTCGGGTTCGGGAGTGTCGTCGATTCAAATCCTGGTCACCGACGGGACCCGATATCTCAGGGCCAATGATGCCTGGACAACAAGTGTCGAATGGTTCACACCGGATAATGCGACAGATCTCAGCAACTGGTCCCATGACACCACAAACGTTTCATTGCAGCTCCTGACCGCTTACACGGTCCGGGCGCGGGCAACGGACAGGGCGGGAAACGTCCAGAGCCCGGTTCATGAGATTTCTTTCGACTATGGAGACCTTCCGCCGGTCGACAACGACCCGCCAATAGGAAACATTACCTACAGCGGATCTGATTCCAGTCACGTCGCACCCGGAGTGTTCACGATTTCATCCGGTTTCAACGAACCATTGAACGGGGCGCCAAACATCACCATTGCCGGGGGCGGCCCCCTGGCGTCTGCACCTGCCCCCATGAGCGGGGCCGGTGCCAACTGGAGTTATACCGTGACAGTGCCGTTCGGGGATAATACCGCTTACACGGTAACCATTTCGGATGTCGCCGACCTTGCCGGCAACACCACTTCCCTGTCAGGCAATTTCACAACGGATACCATCGATACCGATGGTGACGGACTCCGGAATTATCAGGATGATAACGACGACGACAACGATGGCTGGACAGATGATTTTGAGATCCAGCTTGGTCTCGATCCCCTGGTCGACGATCGAAACGGAGATCTGGACGGTGACGGCTACACCAACATCGAAGAAATCAATGCCGGCACCGATCCCGGGAACAAAGGTCCCAGGCAGCCGGAATTGATACCCGTGGGAAGTCCCTCCAGTGTCACTCCGGATTTGGCCACCCTCCCCTATATCGACGAAGAAGGTGATGCCCATGTCACAACCATCTGGGAAATCAGTACCGACAGTTCCTTTTCAGATAATTCGCAGGTAGTCTTTCATTTGGAATCGGATGATTTCCTGGAATCCGTAAGTGTGCCGAGTCTCATCCTGACGCCGGAGTCGGGTGTACCGTATTATTGGCGGGTTCAGTTTTTCGATAATCAAAACGGACCCTCGCTCTGGTCCGCCGTATCGTCATTTAGCACCGGATCCGATCCGGATGATGCAAATGGTGATGGGATTCCCGACAGCAATGTTGACGACAATACGGTGGATTTGAATGGAGACGGCACCAACGATGCGTTTTCCACCAGTTACAGGGCGGTCCATACAGCCGTTGGAGATAACGTTATCGGCGTCGAGGTTGTGACGCCGGGTGTGCAGATCGATTATCTCAAAGCGATATCGCCGGGATCCATTTCCGATCCCTATGGCCGGCCTGCATCTCTGCCCATCGGATTGGTGAACTTCAGGCTGAGCGGCGTGCCCGTTGGGGGCAGTGCCGAGGTAACCATTCTTCCGTTGAACCCGGTAGACAATCTGGTCTGGTATTATTACGACCTTTCTACCGGGTGGCTGGATTACTCGGCAAACACAATTTCGAACCCGGATGGGTCCCTTACGATTACCTTGATGGACGGTGATGTGGGAGACTGCGACGGCGCAGCCAACGGCATCATCGTAGACCCGTTCGGCCCGGGAGGGTCTGGTGGGGGCGCTTTAGCCGCTCCTTCGGTCATCGGTGACGTCGGCGCCGGTGGCGGCGGCTGTTTTATTGCTACGGCAGCATTCGGGTCGCCGATGGAACGACAGGTGCGGCATCTATCAGAATTCAGAGACCGGTACATGCTCACCAACGCCGTAGGAAAACGATGTGTGGATTTCTATTACCGGCATTCTCCCTCTCTGGCAGATCATATCCGGGAGCATTCTGCCCTGAAGACGGTGGTGCGCATGGTGTTGCTCCCGATCGCCGGCGTTGCCTACATGGCTGTTCAGTTTGGAAGTTTCCCTGTTCTTCTGGCGGGTTTCGGGTTTTTCATCTGTCTCTCCATGATTATGGTGAACCTTAAGCGGAGGAGATGCGCTGAACCGGAGTTATAGCGGTTGTCGTAAATATGTTCCGTTTCAGTGAAACGTGTTTCTGTCAACACACCACCGTGTCGAGACCATGCGCACCCGTAGACGCTCGGGGTCGGGATCGCTATCGGTATCGGAATCGAGACATGACGGTTATCTTTGAAGTCGATACCGATTCCGAACCCGATACCGAACCCGATACCTCCGGTACGTTGGCATTCGTACACCATCTCTCAATCGGAACGGAATTTTGACATCTGCTATAGAAAAAACCTGATCCGTTTACAGCTTTGTAAATTCGACACGTTTCAACACAAACACCCATCGCCAGGTATTGGTTATCCCCTTGCCTGGCGATTGGTGTTTGTATCTGCCGCAAAAGTTCATATGATGTTTGTTGGTTCTTATTAAATTTAGTTGGAGAAGAGGGGCCAAGGGCGTAAAGGCTCAGGGCGCAGGGCGTAAGGGCTCAAGGCTTAGGGCGCAAGGGCGAAGGGCGTAAGGTTTAAGTATTGGAAACTCTAAATTTATTAGCATTTCGCTCGAACCCTTGAATCCATACCTGAGGTTTATCCGCCCCAGGCGGGCAGGCATGCCCTGTCGCCTCCGGCGCCGTCACACTGATGCGGGTAAACCCTGGTCGCCTCCGGCGCCGCCATAGGTTTATCCGCCTCAGGCGGGCGGGTAAACCCTGGTCGCCTCCGGCGCCGCCATAGGCGGGTAAACCTCGAATCTGGTTGTCCCGAGCAAGCGCAGCGCATCGAGGGATGAATCCTCGTTAATCCGACACAGGCGGGATTATCGGCGTTTTTTATTACAAAACTATAACCAATCGGGCGATGATTCTATTTGTCTAATCGAATGCGTTGTCGATTTGCGCGCAGGGAAGAACCCGGATGGCACTTGCCAAAATTTGAGGTACCACGAACGCGTCTCAGTCCGTTGAAGTCAGGCATCATAAAAATATTGACCTGTTAGCATGATTTTTGCATACTCACACTACGGGTCAATGCGCTTAATTCGTCCCGCAGACGAAAAGTTTTAGCTAACTATGGCAAACCAGCTAATGGTTCGAAACTGAATTGTGGTGCTACCTGAGGGTCAAGGAAGGGGTCAAGTGGAATGACAAAGTCAGGGTGTTGTATCCCTAAGCCGTGTGCCCTTGTAGCCTTAAGGCCCTATGCCTTGAACCTTTGTAGCCCTAAGCCCTAAGCCTTGTGCCCTTGTAGCCCTGAGCCCTGATCCATATTGTGAATTCTATGAAAATGGCGCCAATAAAATATCGGTTATCTTTTGTTATTTTACCTGTATTGCTGTTGATAGCGGCGACACCGATCGGTGCTGCAATTTTCGAAGACACTTTTATCGATCAACAGCAAACGGAAGCAAACTGGTTAAATACGGGCGGTAATTGGACATTCCCAACTGACCCGGCCGATTCATATCGGGGCACCTGGGATGGGTTGTCATTTGCGGCGTCAACACTCGCTGATCAGGGTCAGGGATATCTTCTATCGAATCTTTTTTTTCAAACGAGTGTCGCCCTTGGTTTTGAGAACTCTGCCGCAGGTCTCTGGTTAGCCTTCGATCCTGAGGGAAATTATGTCTACCAGATCTCGATCATAAGCGATTTTGCACTGTTTTCGGGGCAAGATAAATTGGTCCTTTCGAGAGTGAAAGACAGGGTCGCTCCAGGGGGCTTTGCCATTCTGAGCTCAGATCCACCCGCCAACGGACTCTCCCTGGACCTGGGCACCTTTTACAGTATAGAGGCAGCAATAGACTCCCAGAACGAGTTGAGCGTCACACTTAAAGATATTGACGAGCAAATTATTGCGGCTCTTCTCTACGATTTGGAAGATGATCCGGAGTTCGGAGGTGCGGTTCCAGATCTTGCCGGCGTGGGTATTTTCGCTCAGGACATGGCCACATTCGAAGATTTTTCTCTTGACGGTGTAGCCGTGCCGATACCGGGAGTGCAATGGCTGTTGGGATTCGGCATTGTGGGCGTTTTGTGCTTGCGCAGGAAAGTAATGTCCCCCCTTCCCTAAGGACGGAGTGCCGGAAGCACCCTCTCTCCTAAGTACCCGACTTTTCAGAGGCAAGCCGTTTAAATTCCGCTACCGCCCCCCACCTCTCGGTAAAACCTGCCTATAGCAGTTGCCATAAATATGTTCCGTTTGCAGCAATATTAAAACGATGACCGCAGAGTCGCGGAGAACGCAGAGGAACTGTATGTTTCCCAGAATCCCTGAGAGGGGGATTCTGGGAAAGAGCCCAGGCAATCTTTTCAGATTCTGCGGTTTTTCACAGACGCTTGTTTTGCAATTCGCCCTCTTTGTCCTGTTTATCCTGAGCTTGTCGAAGGGTGGGCCCGTCAGCCCGTTTGCCCGTGGGCCCGTTAGCCCGTTAGCCGGTTTGCCCGTTGGCCCGCCTGCCCTGAGCCTGTCGAAGGGTTTGCCGGTTGTACTCGGATACAAGATCCAAGACCCAGGATTCAGGATATGAAAGACAATCAATCAGTTTCCACCCTATGAGACATCCATCCAGTATCCTGGATCTTGAATCCTGAAACCCGACACCTGCCCTCTGACCTCCGACCTCAGACATCCGACATCTGACATCGGTCAGTTGCCCTCTGTCCTCTATCATCTGCCCTGTCCTCCGACCTCCAACCTCTAACCTCCGACCTCTAACCTCCGACCCGCCAACGGCCGGCAAGCCCTGAACCTTGAGCCCTGTACAATCCCCCTGCCCTGTGCCTTTAGCCCTGTGCCCTTAGCCCTGAGCCCCGAATCCTTTCAACTTTCAGCTTTAAGCTTTCAGCTCATCAAGTATCCTGGATCCTGCATCCCGTTTGCCTACCTGTCCTGCCTGTCCTGCTTGTCCTGAGCGCAGTCGAAGGGAGGCTCTCGAAGGGCAACGAAATGCAAAATCAATATCCACTCTGCGACCTCTGCGACTCTGCGGTGATATCTCGATCGTAAAAGGAATCGGAACGCAATTCTGTCAATAGCTATAAACATATGTAATCCATTGGTTAATGTTGTGAAAACCATTACCCATATATTGTATAAAAGTTCATATTATATTGAATCGGGCCTCAGGTATTATATTCAACAATCTAATTTATTTGGACTTATCAGAGCGTCTGCAAAGGTATAAAATTTGCATTTCAATAAGAGTTTACTAAAATTAATTATTTAGCGAATCCAATGGTTTTGAGCTGAATACACTTTGTGAATTTATGATCAGCAATCGTTTCTGCAAAACGCGATCAGATTTTTTGGCGGCATTCGGACAATGTGTCGGCCTTATGCAACTTCACATCTGACACCAGCCAAATCCATCGCTCGCGGAGCATTGAACCGGCCAAACCTATAATTCATGGAAAACACCTGCTATCAACGGTCAATTTTAACCATCCTTTGCTTATGCCTTGTCTTTCTCGTATGGCCTGCAGCACCGGTGTGGGCAGAGCGGGCCTTTACCCTTTCCTGGGAAGCGAGCCCCAATCCATTTTTTAAACATTACAACGTTTACTATAAAGATACGGATTCCGGGTCGGATGAGTTCGATGGAACGGGAGCTGATCAGGGACCATCCCCTATCGTCGTTCCTCCCGAATCGCTGCAAGACCCATCGAGCCCGGAATTTACGGTCACCGGATTGGACGATTTAACATCATACTCTTTCATCGTAAAGGCATATCTGGACACGGGCCTGGAGCCGGACAAAAACTATTGCTACCGGGTCCGGGCAGGCAATGATGCCGGCCCTTCCGAGTATACGACCGAAGTATGCGCAACAACCCCCTCAGAACCGATTACACCCGATCCGTTTTATACTCTGACCGTATCCAGAAACGGCCCCGGGGTGATTTTAAGGGATCCCAATCGCGCCCGTTACAACGCCGGCGACCTTGTTCAACTCACCGCCATCCCGGCCCCGGGTTGGAGCTTCAACGGATGGTCTGGGGATGTGACGGACACCAGCGCCCAGATTTCCATCACGATAAGTGACAACACCGTGGTAACCGCCGAGTTTAGCTCCACGATCGATGATTTCGTCGGATACTGGAGTTTTGAGGATGGTACAGCCCAGGATCACTCTGCAAATGGAAATCATGGGAATATTTTCGGTGCCGATGTCGCCGACACGCAGGGGATTCGGGCCATGGAATTCAAGGCATCGGGAGACCGCGTGCAAATACCCGACAGTGTCAGCTTAGGCTTCTCTGACAATCGCATAACCCTGGCGTGCTGGATTCATCCCTCGGCGCTTTATGATTCGTGGGTAACCATTATGAATCGTGGCCGTATTGACAGCGAATTCTCCTCGGACTGGTATGACTGGCAGCTTTATGCCAGAGCCGCCGATGCCCCAACACCGTATCGGCCGGTTTTCAGGATAGATTGGGATGGTGACAATACCATTGACGCCAACGAGCAGGTCGAAGGCGACCAGGTCCTGACCCCCAACGAATGGTATCATGTCGTCGCCACCTACGATGGTTATCAGATGAAACTTTACATAGACGGCACTTTGCGAGGAACGACAGATTATGTCGGTGGCAGCATCCCCAACACCGGCCGGGATATCTGGATCGGGGGAAATGAGCCATGGGGTGAGTATTTCATCGGTTTTATCGACGATGTTCGCATTTATGATCGTGCGCTAACCGCCTTGGAAGTCCAGGCGCTCATAAGTGCCGGTCCGATACCGGGCCCACCGATTCAACCCAGCGATCTTGCAGCCACAGCGATATCACCAACGCAGATCGACATCAGCTGGACAGACAACTCACGTAACGAGCATTATTTCGAAATCGAACGGACAAACGCGAACGGGATTGTGTTCGGCCAGTTGACAACAGTTGAAAAAGACACCGAGCGTTTCAGCGATAATCCAATCCTCACGGAGAGTGACATCATCACGCAGAGCACGTTACCTGCGATCCAGCCAAAATCTCTAATTAGTTACCCGGCCGCCGATACACGCTTACGTGCACTCGACGCTGTTTCCGGAAGTACGGCTTCGGGTGATTTAGAAGCCCAACAGGTATATCTGCAAATCACCGATGGGACAAACTATCTTCAGTCTGATCACACCTGGCAGACGACACCTCACTGGATGGAAATCGTGCTGAACAGTGACACGGAGTGGTCCTATGCGGTCGGAGATGTGTTCACCGTTGAGAACATCCAGACAGACACTCAATTCACAATAAAATCCTATGCGTCGGATGGAATGGGACACGAACAGCAAATCCCCGATGAGGTGAGCTTTGTTTTCGATGTGACACCTGCGGAAGGAACTGTTAATTACAGCGACAATTCAACCAGTGTCAACGCCGGTAGTCTCATCATTACGGCCAATTTTAATGAACTGCTCGGTGCGGCACCCCGGATAACGATTTCGGGCGACGGGGCCATAGGGGTTGCCGATGCATCGATGACCGGTTCCGGTGCTCACTGGACGTACTCGGTAACCGTCCCTTTGAATGATTTGAGCACCTATGACGTGACAATTTCAGGTGGTTCAGCCCTGGCCGGAAACCCAATTCAGGACCTGTCGAGCAGTTTTACAACCGATACCATCGATACCGACGGGGACGGAACCAGAGACCTGGATGACACAGACGATGATAACGACGGCCTCCCGGATTCCTGGGAATCGGCAAATGGGTCGGACCCTCTTGGGAGTGGGGGAATTCATGGAAAAACGGGTGACATCGATGGTGACGGGTGGAGCAACTATGAGGAATATGTGAATGATTCCTCGGGAGAATCCGTGTTTGAAACCCCGGGATATTTTCCGACAGACCTCACACTGGAATGGAACTACGATCCGGATTCAATAGTCGATGGCTTTCGCGTATACTACCGATCCGGGACAAATCCCGGATTATACAATGGCGTCGGCGCCGACCAGGGCCCTTCGCCCATTGAAATCCCGGCACATCTTTTTCCGGATGTATCGAATGCTCAATTTATCATCACCGGCCTGGACAGCAACGAAATATACAGATTTACGGTAACGGCATGGATAGGCTCCCGTGAAAGCGGGTTCTCCAATGAAGCACTATATGATCCAACCTGGCCACAATCGATGATTCTGGTACCGGTAAAAAATGAACGCCTGAACAGCCTTGCGATGGTCTCCGGGTCCTCCCAGACCCCACCCGATACACATATCGATCTCGTCGAAATCCAGGTTACCGATGGTGTAAATCACCTTTTGCCCTCCGGCGAATGGGGAATGACTCCCACCTGGTTCGTCCCGGATGATGCCTCAGATCCAGCGAACTGGACTCATGACACAAGCGGCGTTGCCTTTCAGCAAACGCTCTATACCCTCCGCTCGCGGGTGACAGACGACTCCGGAAACACCGAAACCCTGCCGGATGAAATAACCATCACCTATGACACTGTTTCGCCTGTCGGGGTTGTCGGTTATAGCCGATCCGAAAGTGAACCCATGTCGGCAGGTCCACTGGAAATTACCGTGATCTTTTCGGAGCCCGTATCTGAGACCGGTGTGAGTACACCAAGGATCCGGATATCCGGCAACGGTCCTCTGGATACAGGCGCAACGCTGGATATGACTGGCGCCGGCGACACGTGGCGCCACAGTGTCGATATTCCCATCGGCGACCAGGCAACCTATACGGTGACCGTTTCAAATGTAACGGACCTCGCCGGTAATCCGGGAGATGACCTGTCGAGTGTCTTTACGACGGACACGATCGATACGGATGGAGACGGAATTCCAAATTACGATGACCCTGATGACGATAACGATGGGGTGCCGGACAATGACGAATCGCAATTCGGATTGGATCCGTTAGTCGATGACAGTGTAGCCGATAACGACGGCGATGGGTTTACGAACCTCGAAGAAGTCAATGCCGGAACAAACATCAACAACAAAGCACCCGATAAACCGCTGTTGATCCCACTGGAGAATCCATCGGAGTTGATTCCTCAACTGACCGCCGGCCCATACGCAGATGATGAAGACGATCTCCATCAGAAAAGCATCTGGCAGATCAGTACGGACGAAACGTTTTCAGACGACAGCCGGCTTGTCTTCCAGTTGGAAACGGAACTCTTTCTGGAAACGTTGCCGCTACCGGATCTCGTCCTGTCTCCGAACTCCGCCAATCCTTATTTCTGGCGCTTGCGGTTCGTGGACAGCCAAAACGGGCCGTCTCTCTGGTCCGACACGTCCCCGATAATTACGGGAGAGGACCCCGAAGATGTGGACGGCAACGGGGTACCCGACACGCAAAATGTATTGAACGATACCGTTGATCTGACCGGAAATGGGGAGCACGAACAATTTTCCGATAGCTATAAGGCGGTTTACACCACTGCCGGGGACAATGTTATCGGTGTTGAGTGCGTCACGCTGGATTGCACGCTCGAGCGGCTGGTGGCAAAAAATCCGGACTTCATACTGGATCCCGATAACAGGCCTCTCGCCCTGCCCTTCGGGCTGATCGGTTTTAAGTTGAGCGGTTTACCCGTTGGCGGCAGCGCCGAGGTAATGATTCGATCGCTGTCCCCATTTACATACGAAGAGTATGAGTTGGTTTGGTACAAGTATGATCTCGCCACAGGTTGGCAGGATTTTGGCGCAAACACGGTGCTCAATGACGATGGGTCCATGTCCATTTTTCTGGTTGACGGGGGCCCGGGAGATTCCGATGGTGTCGCAAACGGTGTCATCATCGATCCATCGGGGCCCGCTGTGCCACAAAACTGCTTCATCGCCACAGTCGCTTTTGGATCGTCAATGAATCGACGGGTACAGGATCTGACGAAATTCAGGGACCGGTTCCTGCTAAGAAGTGCTTTGGGGAAAACATTTGTCAAAACTTACTACCGGTATTCGCCTGCCCTGGCAGATTATGTCCGGGAGCGTTCCGGCCTGACAACAGTGATGCGCGTGGTGTTGCTTCCGCTCGCGGGGGCTGCATCCATAGCCATTCATTTTGGAGGTGTGTCGCTGCTTCTTGGGGTTTGCCTGTTGCTCGTATGGCTTACCTTTGCCGTTTACCGCATGCGGAAGGGGCAAGGAATTAAGGCGCAGGGGTTAGGGGGGAAGGTATAAGGTGTAAGGCGCAAGGCGTAGGGCATGAGGGCGTAGGGTGTAAGGTTTAGGGGCTCGGGGATTATTAGGGCGTAGGGTGTAAGGCGTAGGGCTTAAGGCTTAAGGAATAGGGTCTTAGGTGCCTATCAATATGGAAACGAACCGTCAGGCATGGGGGATAATGCCCTGCTTGTCGGTTCGTTTTTTTTTCGGATCTATAAGCAAAAATAAGGATTGAGCCCATGATACCCCTCCCTTTGAATCCCTCCCCCAAGGGGAGGGAGATAAACGGCCTCCCCCTTGATGGGCGTATGGACCGGGGACAAGGGTTACATGTGTTCGGAGACATGGGTAACACTTTTTGTGTTTCATTGTTCTTTTACATTTAGTTGCGAAATTTTCTGGTTGCAAAAATAGACATCACAAAGGCCATCG
>Ga0209786_1000246_pt1 | contig 21936 bp, 19 predicted proteins | sample WorMetilvaeELBA2_FD_187405 | JGI IMG/M metagenome (GOLD analysis project Ga0209786, IMG submission 187405) | Marine gutless worms symbiont microbial communities from Max Planck institute for Marine Microbiology, Germany - Olavius ilvae ELBA.2... ...
AAATGATAGCACGCTGGAACGAAATTTCAAAATTGCTTTCTGAGTCTACACGAAGACGTAACTATCAGTTATCAAAATATTTTTAAATGAAAAAACGGCTTAAAATAACTTAGCGCTTATGGGGGCACCCCCCTTGACCAATCCGAGATAGTAGCTGCTCTCTAGAATACTCAAAGTGTCGTTATATATTTTGGGATCTTTGCTGGCCCTGGGACCGGCCACATTCAAGACGGCAATCTCCATTTTGGTGATCCAGTCATTGATGGCGATGGCCGCCTGAAAAGCGGGGATTTTCTCAAGATCTATGTGGAGCCAGCGGCGGTTGTGCTTGATGGCCATTTCACGGGTGTATTCCGACCCCCCGTCCAATGGCCCACGGGATATGATCAAGGTCGCATCGGCTGCCAGGACATTTTTTTCAGTCCGATCGGCATAGCTGGTACTGTTGGTTTCCTGCAGATGATACGCCGGCGGCAGGGGGCCGTCCTCGGTCAGGCGTCCTAACGGAATCCAGCCGCCGTGAGGAATCGTCAGCTTGATCGCCGCGTCCAGGGCGGCACGATCAACGCCCGTTTGTCCTCCTGAAATGATTTTTTGCAGCATGACAAGTCCCAATCAAAAAGGAATTTTCACACAAGCATGCAATATTGATTTTTTCGTGCCTGCGCTATCGGGTGGTTAACAGGTTATTTCACAACCCGCTCTAAATTTAACACCGGGGGCTTAAATTTCAAAATCTTTTTATAACCGATCCAAGACAAATTGGCCGATTGCTTCTGCCCCATTCGGCAACTGCTGCTGCACCCGGCCTAATTCAAGCAGGTTCGGGAGTCTGGAGATCCAGCGTCCGCTGCTGAAATCCGACTCCTCCAGCTGAAAGCCCGGCATTTCTTCTTCAATAAACGTTGTCATCGGCGCGGATTCGCGGAAATCCGACCGCGTTACGTATCCGAACGGTATTCCGGCCTGGAAGACTTCGGCCAAGGTGCTGTAGCCGACCTTACCGACAACGGCATCACACGCGTTCACCAGGTCCGGATGATAGAAATCAGATCGGTGAGGCAGGATAATACAATTTTGCCGGAGTTGCATTTTCGGACCGGCACCGGGCAAGACGAAATAGACATCCGGCACTTTTTGCAAATCATGCATAAAGCCATAGCCCTGATTGATGCCTCCGGTAGTCACTATTACCAACCGGTCAGTATCCGGTATTTCCAGCTGACTCCTGACCCGGCGACCCGGGGCTATCAATTTTCTACTGACCGGCGGGGTCGTCAGGTCGGCCGAATTGCGGCAGCAGACCGGCTCGGTCTTTATATGATAATTGACAGTCTGATACAGTGAATGCAAACAGTCTATGTGCCGCCTGAAACGTTCATCGGTTGCGGCATAGGGCTCGTACATCCATTCCCAGGTAAAGTTTTCAACCAGCAGCGAAGGAATTCCGGCATCCTTTGCAATCGCAATGCCCAAAGGAGAGATGTCACAGATCACCAATCCACAATGCAAGGCCGATACGGTTGTGGAAACATCGGATATCAACGACGCCGGAAAAGGCAAAAAATCGTCCAAACTGCGAAGGGTTTGATCCAAGTCGGCCTGAAAGGCCGAGATTTGGACCAGGCCGATATCGGTCAGCAGTGCATGGCAGCTAAACGACGCCGACAGCGAGTCCTGAAAAAACCATGACGGCACGGTTGTGAAAATTTCAAACCCGACTGAATCGTCCAAATCCGAGATGGCCTGCATCACTGCCGCTGCCCGGGCGGCGTGGCCAAATCCATGGGGCGAGATGAAATAGGCGATTCGTTTCACTATAGTCGTATTATTCGATTATTACGAAATGGGCGCGTCGATTACTAGCCCAGCCGGCCTCGGATTGGGTGCGGTCCATGGGGCGTTCTTCGCCATAGCTGATCGTATTTATTCTGGATGGACGGATTCCCAAATCAACCAGAAAATCTCTGGCGCTCTGGGCCCGGCCCTCTCCCAATGCCAGATTGTATTCGTTGGTCCCGCGGTTGTCACAGTGTCCTTCGATGGTAATTTTCGCGTTCGGGTTTGCCCGCAGCCATTTGGCCTTTTTAACGAGTATTTCCTGGGCATCCGGGGCCAAGCGGACGCTGTCGAATTCAAAGTAAACATCTTCGTTTTCGAATATGGTTCTGGCAGACACCGTTCTTTGTTCGGCGGTTTCCTCGCTGAGGTTTTCTTCCTTAAAATCTTGCTGACGCTCCAACTCCCTCTGCCTTGCCTGTTCTTCAGCGCGTCTTTGGGCTTCTTCTTCGGCCGTGGCGGTTGCAGGTTCGGAGCTAATTTTTTTCTTGGCGCATGAAGAAACCGCAACGGTCATCAAGAGCGCCAGAGCTAGCGTCAGGGCCAAAACAGTCCAGTTTTTTTGCATCATTTGCATCTCCCATGAAAATATGTGCAAGGTTGAAAAATAGCCGTTGACATAAGGTATAAGCCGGTTTCAAACTTATATATCATCAGTTGTGATTTGTCAAAATAAGTGAAGCGATCGGCAGGATATCCTCAAACCAACTTGATTATAGCTGAGCCAGATCGATTTGCAGGATATGAAACTATCAAATGGCATGGATCAATTTTCCAACGTTCCAAAATTCCGACTTTGTCTCGCCTGAGCTTGTCGAAGACCGCATTCCGACTTCCACATTCCCACTTCCAACTCCCGCATTCCGACTTCCCAATTCCCACTTCCCACTTGCGTTCACACCCTTTCGACAAACTCCTTGCCCAGCAGACCCTCGGGCCGCACCAGCAGCACCAGGATGATCGTCAGAAAAGCCAGGGTGTTTTTAAATGCAACGGATATGAAGCCTCCCGCCAAACTTTCGGCCACACCCAGGATCAGGCCCCCGACAATGGCGCCGGGCAGACTGTTCAGCCCGCCTAGGATTGCGGCCGCAAATCCTTTGAGAAACGGTTCCAGCATAAAAAAGGGATCCAACAAAAATGTTGGCGCCAGGAACAGCCCGGCGAGAACCCCCAGCATGGCGGCCAGCCCCCAGCTCAAGGCCAGTATCCGGCGGGTAGGAATGCCCATGGTTTGAGCGGCCGGAAGATTTTCGGATGTTCCCCGCATGGCCAACCCGAGGCGTGTCTTTTGCACCAGCAGGTACAGCAGCCCGCAGGCCAGCAGGCCGACGCCGATGGTTCCCAGGCTCAATTGGCTGATGACGACCCTACCGAAGGTGTAAGTCTGTATATCCGAAAGCGGAAATGGAAAAGATTGGGGCTCCGTGCCGCCGAAATAAGATATCAATCCCTGCAGAATCAAGCCAAGTCCCAGGGTGAGAATGATCTGGCTGAGCTGGTTGGCTTCGCGACGCTGGGCCGGAATCAAAACGCAGAAATAAAACGCCATGGCCAACCCGGCGCCGAATAAGAGGGCCAGCGCAAAAGTGACGGCAAACGGAAGCTTGAACCCGATCAGCATGAACGCAAAAAAGGTGCCTGCCGCCGTGATATCGCCATGGGCGAAATTCAAGATGCGGGTCGACCGGTATATCAGGGCCAGGCCCAGGGCCACCAGCGCATAGATTGCGCCGGTGGAAACGCCGGATACCAGGTATTGAATGAAATTTGACATGGAATTATTTGCTCCTACTTCATTTCACTTCATGGCAATCGAGCTTGCTGACTCGTTCTTTGTTCAGCCAGAGTGATGCTCGATACTGGATACTGGATGCTCGATACTGGATGCTCGATACTGGATGCTCGATGCTCGATACTCGATACTGGATACTGGATGCTCGATACTGGATACTGGATGCTCGATACTGGATGCTCGATTGATGACTTAGATGCGGCAATGCTAATCAGTTGATACCATTTATAAGTACAGCTAGCGAAACGGCCAGTTGCGAAAATACAACCGCATTTTCTGCCAGCGGCCGTTTAAGCCGAGCGGTTCGAATATCAACACCACGACAATGGTGCTCCCGAAAACGACCGGCACCATTTCTCTGAATTCACTGAACAGCTGAGGCACGAGGATGACAAACGCCGCCCCCATGATCGAGCCCTCGATCGATGCCAAGCCGCCGATGATAACCGCTACGAAAATCGTAATGGATTCCATAAAGGTAAACATGTTGGGCTCCAGATAGCCCAGGAAAAGACCATACAGCCCCCCCTGAACACCGGTGTAAAATGAGCTGACGGCAAACGAAAGCAATTTGTAGCGGGTTAAATTGACACCGACGACTTCGGCGGCAATATCATTGTCCCGGATGGCGATAAATGCGCGCCCCATATAGGACGATATAATGTTATACGACAGGAGGGTAAATCCCAGCGCGAATAAATAATTGAAATAATAATTGAACGCGACGGCCGGCATATCGAACGGAGGCGCAATATTGTCGATCATCAACCCCATGCGGCCGCCGGAAAGCAGCTCGGAGTTGACAAACACTTGATAGACGGCAATCCCGAATCCCATGGTAACGATAGCCAGGTAGGGGCCTTTGAGGCGCAATGATGGAAATCCGACGAGAACGCCGAAAAGACCGGCCGACAGACCCGCCGCTGAAATGCTCAGCGGCCACGGGATGCCCCATTGGTTCAGGTGGCCGAAGGTGAACGCGCCGATGGCCAGGAAGCCGGCCTGACCGAAGGAAATCTGGCCGGTGTAGCCGATCAGCAGATTTTGTCCCTGCACCCCGATACTGTAGATAAAGATGATAGAGGCGATGTAGGTAATGTGTTCCGCGGCAAACCACGGCAGCAGGAGCAGGCAGAGCACCAGCGCACCGACCCAGACCCGGGTCCAGGGCCGGCGGATGAGCTGGAGTTCTTCTTTATAGCTTTGGATGAGATCCATCGGGTTTCAGCCTTGATTTATTCTATTCGTAGTTACGGATACTATACACCGTCTATATACAATTTTGGTTTACTGCTGCTTTTTGGTTTCAGGTGTCGGGTGTCAGCCCCGCCGCTGGCCGTTAGTGTCCAGCCTGATCGGAAAAGAACTTGTGCCAAACCGGCGTAGTTTCTTGTGAGCACATCCTTCATTTCGTGCTCGTCGTCGTCGTCCTTGTCCTCGAAGCTTTTGAGCCGCTTTCAGTATCGAGTACGAGGAGGAGGACGACGACGAGCACGATTTAAAAACCCAGTCTTGGGACTGTTATAGATGTTCATATGAGGTATCCGGATCTACCACCGCAACTCCCTCTTATGAAACATGAAAATCCAAAAGCGAACCGCAGAATATCGAACAAGAAATATCGAATGATGAAGTGTGGAATCGCTTCGCTCAGTCTTTTTATAAAATAGACCGTTCGACAAAAAAGCTCACGACAGGCAGAATACATTCCTTCGACATTCGACATTCATTATTCGATATTCGATATTCGATTTTTCAAAGTTTCTTTTCCGATTTGACCGGCCGCTTGTTTGCCGGCGGCTTGGCTGACACCTGAACACCGACACCTGAAACCTCCAATTTAAGCATTATAAGATTGAGAAGTTTCTTGTATTTGCCATAGCTGTCGCCACCCGCTCAGCCGCTGTATAGACCATTGATCAGATCCGCATACCGCTTTTCCAAAAATGACCGCTTGACCTTTTTGGTTGGGGTTACGTCACCGTCCTCTTCATAGAAACGCCTGGGCAGCAAAGCGAATTTTTTGATGGTTTCAACCCTGGAAAGCGTTTTATTGACGGCCTGCATCTCCCGGTCGATGAGATCCCGGATGCCCTCATTTTGGGTCAAATCGGCAAAAGTGGTAAAGGGTATGCGATGGTCCTGGGCGTATTTGGTGACATTGTCTTCGTCAATTAAAATGAGGGCACTTAAAAATTTACGGCGGTCACCGATAACGATCGCATCCTGGATATAGGCGCTGAATTTGAGCTTGTTTTCGATAAAAGCAGGGGTGATATTTTTGCCGCCCGCCGTGATAATGATATCCTTTTTGCGATCCATAATCTTGAGATGTCCGTCCACGAGCGCCCCTACATCACCCGTGTGCAGCCAACCGTCTTTTATGGTTTGGGCGGTGAGATCCGGATTTTTATAATATCCCTGAAAAACGTTCGGCCCCCGGGCCAGGATTTCGCCGTCTGCCGCTATTTTAACTTCAATTTCGGGCAATATCTCCCCCACATACCCCCAACGCGGGTTGTCGATACGTTGAATGGCAATGACACCGGTGGATTCCGTCTGACCGTAGCCTTCCCTCAACGGAACACCCAGCGCATTGTAATACTCGAAAAGCTCCGGTGAAGCCGGCGCGGCCCCGCACACCCCGTAGCGCACCCGTTCCAGGCCAAGCTGCCTCTTTAAATGATACAAGACCAGCCAGTACAAGGGCCAGTATACGAGGCTCCAGCCGAATCGTCGTTGGGTTCCCTTTTCAGAGCGCACATAACGCAGCCCCGCGCCAATTGCCAATCGATACAGGGCTCTTTTCAAGATGGTGGAATCCGCCATCCTGATTTCGATCATGGATACGAATTTCTCCCAGATCCGCGGAACACTGGCAAATATGGTCGGCGACACTTCGCGCAGGTTCTGGGGCAGGGTATCGATGCTTTCCACAAAATTTACGGTTCCCCCGCTGTAAATGGCCTGGAATACCGACAGCAGATTTTCATAAATATGGGCCAGCGGAAGATACGACAACAAGTCATCGCTTTGATACATGGGAACCGCGCGGCTGAAGGATGCGGTCAGGCTCAGCACATTGCTATGGCTGATCATGGCCCCTTTGGGCCGGCCGGTGGTGCCCGATGTATAGATCATCATGGCGGTCTGCTGCGGGTCGATGGCATCCGTGCGATCGTCCACGCAGCGGGGATTTTCCTGGAGATAATCCCGGCCCTGTTCGATGAAGTCCTCATAGAAGATGATCCCCTCATGGTCAAATCCCCACAGGCCTTTCGGATCCCAGACGATGACTTTTTTGAGCTGAGCCAATTGCGGAAATATTTGTAGAACTTTGTCGACCTGTTCTTCATTTTCGACAAAAAGAAGCTTGGACTCCGAATGGCCCACCACATAGGCAACCTGCTCCGGGGCATTGGTGGAATAAACGCCGCAGGTGACACATCCGATGGCCATGGTCGCCAGGTGGCAGACCAGCCATTCCGGACGGTTGTCGCCCAGGATGGCAATCCGGTCGCCGGATTGCAGGCCGAGCCGAACGAGGCCGGCAGCCGTTTCCCGCACCATCCGACCGTATGCATGCCAGGTGATGCCATGCCAGACACCGTATTCCTTGCGCCGCAGGGCGAGGTGATTGCGGTGGGCATCCACCTGCTTAAAAAACAGTCGGGGGAAGGATTCGGGCGCGTTGCCCATTACCAGGTCCTCCTTTTTTTATACAGTCGCCACCCTTTGGGAGAGGCGGCCTCCTTGGCCACGCCAAGATAAAGCTCCTGCACATCTTCATTTTTCTGAAGTTCGGCCGGCGTACCTTCGAGCACAATGCGCCCCGATTCCATGATATAGCCAAACGTGGCAATGCCCAGGGCCAGTCTGGCGTTTTGCTCCACCAGCAATATGGTGGTGCCGGCCCGGCTGATTTTCAGCAGAGCATCATAGACAACTTTGGCCACTTTGGGCGCCAACCCCAGTGACGGCTCATCGAGCATCAGCAGCTTGGGGCGCCGCAGCATGGCCCGGGCCATGGCCAACATTTGCTGCTCGCCGCCGGACAGGGTTTCAGCCTCCTGGCCGGTCCGCTCCTCGAGAATCGGAAATAGTTCATAGATAAATTCAAAATCCGCCTGCAGGCCGGAATCCTTGCGGCCCCAGCAGCCCAACTCCAAATTTTCTCTGACCGTCAGCTCCCGGAACAACCCCCGATCTTCCGGCACATAGACAATGCCCAGGCGTGATATTCTTTCCGGGGCCAGTCGATGGATGCGTTTTCCCCTAAACTCGATGGTGCCTTTCTTGGGCTGATCCTTAAGCAAACCCGCGATGGTTTTCAACAGAGTGGTTTTACCCGCGCCGTTGGGACCCAGCACCGCAAAAATTTCCTTTTCCTTAACGGTCAATGAAAGCCCGTGAAGCGCGTAAATGCGATCATAGTACAGGGTTTCGATGGTGGCTATTTTTAGTAATGGCTCCATAGATGGCAAATAATTTGACAGGTTCTTAAAATGGCTGTCGAGGGTATAGAAATTTAGGGATTTAGGAATTTAGGGATTGAGAAATTTAGGGATTTAGGAATTGAAGGAATTCTATCTTTTTTAATTTATTGATTTTATCCTTCAATTGCTCAAAATCTTTTTTCACAAATTTCTCAATTCTCCAATATCTCGATTCCCCAATTCCTAAATTCCTAAATTCCTCAATCCTCTTACTCTTCCCCCACATAGGCTGTAATCACGGCCGGGGATCGCTGGACTTGCGTCGGCGAGCCCTCGGCTATTTTCTGCCCGCGGTCAAAGGCAATCATGCGGTCGGCCAGCCGCGATGCAATCTTAAGATCGTGTTCCACCAACAGGATGGCCGTTTTATAGCGTCCGCGAATTTCAGTAATGTGATAGGCGGTCTCCTCCTTTTCCTCGGCCGTCAAGCCCGCAATGGGTTCGTCCAGCAGCAGCAGGCGCGGCTCCATGGCCAGTGCCCGGCCGATCTCCACCCGTTTTTGGATACCGTAGGGGCAATCGGAAACCCGGGCTTGTCGATAGGCCTGTAAATCTAAAAATTCGATAATTTCTTCCACTGACCGCCGATGGATCAATTCCTCTTTGCGTATCCGCAAAAATGCCTGGTAGAATTTTTTTTTAAACTGGTTATGACGACCTAAAAGAAGATTATCCAATACCGTCATATGAAGGAAAAGACGCAGGTTTTGAAAAGTGCGGGCGATGCCCTTTTGGGCGATGGAATCCGGTGAGAGCCCCAGAAGACTCTCACTTTCAAATACGATATTCCCATGATCCGGGTGGTACACTCCTGATATGCAGTTAAAAAGAGTGGTTTTACCGGACCCGTTCGGTCCGATGATCGTTAAGATTTCTTCCGGCAACAGCTTGAGATTCACCCTTTCCAAAGCATGAATACCACCAAAGCTAATGGACAGCCCGTTGATATCTAAGAGAACCATTTAACTAGAACAGGGGCTGAAAAACGGTGAACGGTTCCAGGGCGATAATTTTGCCGTTTTTGGCCTGGCCCACCCGGGACGCATTGTTGCCATGATGGCGGTCGGGTGAATAGCTGATCCTGGCGCCAAGATTTTCAGGCTTCCATTCTCTTATTTTTTCAAGACCCTGAATCAATGTCTCCGGCGTCAGGTTGCGACCGGCATTTTTAAGACCTTCGGCCAGGTGCATCATGGACGTGGCGCCGAATAGAGCGAGAAACTCTTTGCCTTCGATTTTAGAGTTATACTTTTTCAGGATTTCGGCCACCCGATCCGCATCCGGGTCGGTGCCCGGTAACCCGGAATTTCCGGGAAGTCCGACATAGGTTCCTTCCCAGGCCGGTCCCGCGATTTTGTACATAATGGAGTCAGCCAGGGGAAAGGATGCCAATTTCTTGGGATTGTAGCCGGCCTTGGCCATTTCTTTGGTGATGATGGCACCGTGGGTGGGGGAGGCATAAATCAGCAGTGTATCGGCGCCGGATTCTTTAAGTTTGAGGGCGTGGGTGCTCAGCGCCCGTTCGGTAACCTCATAGGGAACGGCACTGACCAGTTTGGCCTTGCCGGCGGTGGCTGCCAGGCCCTTTTTGATGCCTTCCAGCCCCATCTTGCCATAGTCATCGTTCTGATAAAATGCCGCAACCTTTTTGCTGCCCAGATTCTTGATGGCCCAGGTCGTCAGGTATTTGCCTTCGTCCTCGTAGTCGGGATAAGTGACAAACGCATATTTTAATGTTTTGGGAGAGACTTTGGTCCAGATTCGGACATCGCCGTAGGCCGTAATCAAGGGAATGTCATTTTTAGCAAAAAAATCTTTGGAGACGTTGACGATGGCCGTCCCGAGCAGGCCGCACACGGCGAAAACCTGGCTTTTCATTTGCCTGAGATTTGCCAGGGCGCGGGCCGGATTGTAGCCGTCGTCTTTCATAATGACCTTGATTTTGCGGCCATGGATACCGCCATTGTCATTAATATAATCGGCCCAGGCTTTGCCGCCCAGGCCGGTGACACCCCACAGTGCGGCCGGGCCGGACAGGGGCGTCGTCCAGCCGATAACCACTTCATCGTCACTGACCCCTCTTACCTGGCCGGCGCCTACAGCAACAGGAATCGCCAGAACAAATGCCAGCAGGACTGCTATCCATAATTGTAATTTTTTCATTGGGATCCTCCTTCCGGAAATTGGATTGTTCGTCACGGCCCTGAATCGGGCGCTGGGTCTGCAGGTCAAATAAAACCCCCGTTAGTCATTTGGCCTTTATCGTGAAAATAAAACCTATTCAGTTAATGAACAGTTTAACTTAAAAGATAGTAACATCCTTGTCAATGTAAAACCGGGTAGGTTCGTGCGCTGCGGTCAAAAAATTTCAATATAAGCACATCTTTAGTTTCGTATTTGTCCTCGTGCTCGTCCTCGAAGCTTTTAAGCCGCAATCAGCATCGAGTACGAGGACGAGTACGACGACGAGCACGATTGAAGCACCATATGTTGGGATTAAACATGTGAAGTTTTACACGAGCGCGCTAGAATTTAGTGCCTCGAATAATTGCTGTTGCGTTGCATGACATCGGGAAATGTAAATCATTTTTACCTAAAAAAAGTGGCGGCTCATGGGGATATGAGCCGCCGTTGGGGAGAGGCATTGAGATATTTTAAGAAGCATTCTTACAGGGGAGTTCCCTTATACGCTACCACCATGTGGCATGTCAAGTCTTTTTTTCACATTTTAGCAATTTTTTTTAATTTAAATTTAGTTGTCATACAAATAGTTAGAATTATTTGGCTTTACCAATCTTTGCGCCTGTTGGCGTTTAGATGGCCGATTGACAGGTCCGGTATTCCTCCCCTATACTCCCCGGATCGGACCAGCCGGTTCAATCGAAGTGTAAATCCGGACTTATATGGGAATTTATGATTGCAGCTTGATCCGCCCCAAGCGGAGTTGGTGCTGCTTTGTTCTATATGGATCGAAAATTGGCGGGATCGCCTGCGTGTGCGGTCGTTACGGCCACCCAGCGCCCGTGAAAGGAGAGAATTGCGGAAGCCGACTATCATTCTTATATTAGCGGCCATTTTGGTTGGTATCGGCGGCAGCCCGTTGCTGGGCCAGCAATCTGCCGGTACCCATCCACTCAATTACCACCATTCCTACAGTTATCATGATGATTTGGACGGCCTGACGGAAAGGCGTCATATTCGGGTCCTGACATCTTTAAACAAAACCAATTTCTTTTTGCGCAAAGGCAAGCTGCACGGATTCGAATATGAACAACTGAAAGGCTATGAAGAATTTATCAATCAAGAGATCAAGAAAAAAGAGCTGAAAATTGTCCTTGAATTTATTCCCTGCAACCGTGATGAATTGATTCCCAAACTGGTGGACGGCTATGGAGATATTGCGGCCGCGGGACTGACGGTCACCGAGCAGCGGCGTCGGCTGGCGGACTTCACCATGCCTTATCTGAGCGGCGTGGATGAGGTCGTTGTCACCCACAAGTTTGCACCTGCAATAAATAAAATTGAAGACCTTGCCGGTCGCCGGGTTTTCGTCAGAAAGAGCAGCAGCTACTACGACAGCCTGAGCGCTTTGAATAAAAAGCTTCAAAAATCCGGCAGACAGCAGATCCAAATAATTGCCGCGGACGAAAGCCTTGAAACCGAGGATATTCTCGAACTGGTTCATGCCGGATTAATTGATGCCACAGTTTCCGACAGTCATCTGGCTGATATTTGGTCGGGAGGCTACCAAAATATCGTGGTGCGCGAGAACGTAAAGCTACGAACCGGCGGCCAGATCGCCTGGATGATCAGAAAGAACAGTCCGCAGCTGAAGGCCAGTTTAAATGCCTACATCAAGAAAAACAAGAAAGGCACGCTGCTGGGAAATATTTATTTTAAGCGCTATTACAAAGAAAATAAGTGGATTGAAAATCCGCTGGATGCCAATGACGCGCAAAATTTTTTAAAGTATAAAAGTCTCTTTCAGAAGTATGCCGATCAGTATGGATTCGATTGGCTGTTGATTGCAGCGATGGCCTACCAGGAATCCGGCTTGAACAACAACAAGAAAAACAAATCGGGTGCAATCGGCATCATGCAGGTGCTGCCGTCAACCGGCGAAGACAAAAATATAGGCATCTCCAAGGTGCATCTGTTGGAAAACAATATTCATGCCGGGGTGAAATACCTGGCGTTTTTAAGAAACCGCTATTTTTCCGATCCCCAGATTCACCCCCGCAATCAGGTGCGGTTTGCCCTGGCGTCCTACAATGCCGGTCCGGCCAAAATTAGCCGTGCCAGGTCCCTGGCCCAAAAGATGGGGTTGGATCCCAACCGCTGGTTTCGCAATGTGGAGATGGCCGCACTGCAAATCATCGGCCAGGAAACGGTGCGCTATGTCAGCAATATCAACAAATATTATGTGATATACCAGCAGGCATCAGAAAGCCTCGATGCGAGGCAAAAAGAGAAGAAAAAACTCGAGTCTAAAGCGCAGTAACAATACTCACATAATATCGGAGATGCTGCGCAAGGGGGAATAAAAGCCGGCCGCGATCATCTTTTGGAGTAAATCATCAGCCTGATTCAGGGAGATTTGTCCTTCCAAAACGGAGGCCTTCAGGATTCCAACTGTACCGGTGAAAGGGATTTTCATCAACGAACACTGCTTTCTGGCTGCCCGGTCATCCGTTACGACAATGGCTTCTCGTTTGTGGGCGTATGCGATACAGGAGGCCTCGCCTTGCCCGAGATGGCCGATCAATTCCAGGAAGTGGGTGTGTTCCCGCCGTGACAAAGAAATCAATTGGAAGACTTTATCATCGATAAGTCGGTCGACCTGCTTCAATTCCGGATAATCTGCAAATCCTGAGGACAACTCGGCATAGATTTCAGTGCTGATAACACCACATTGACGGTAACGCAAATCCAGGATGAACACGGAATCTGCAAGCAGAAAATTACTGAGAGAGACCGTATCAAAGATCCATAATTTCTCAGGCATTTTTTACGTCATCTTCTAGAAATGAGTTATTTTGAGGAATATCATGTTCTTCAAGCCATTTGCGGGTTTTCCAAATATTCATTCCCATTTCCTCGGCAAGTTTTCCGAGACTGATATAACCACCCTGATATGCTTCCATGGCTCTTCTCTGTTTCTCAGGCAGATTTAGCAGCTCAAGCTGATAGCAGGATAGAACAGCTTGCCTGATCAGTTCTCCGACAGAGGTCTCCCGCTTTCGTGCCAGCCCTTTCAGACTTTTGGCCAACTCCGGTATTACTTTAATATGCAAAGTCGAATTCTGCATAATCTCACCTTGATTTTATTTTGCCATTTTAATCTTGACCATTGTGGCCAGAATTATATATCTATATATAAGATTAGGTATATATGTTAGATATTCGATACAGAATTGTCAAGTATAGAAAGATCATGGCCGATAGTTACCAATTCTTAAAGTTGAAATATATTTTCGAAGGTAGTGAATCCGATTCATTCAGTTATACCTCCCAGGCGACCTTTTACTTTGGTTCGAACCCCATAGACGCAATGCCCAAGTCATAAACTGGCTGAGCTTGACAAAATTTAATTTTGTTCAACTCTTACGGGTATCATATTATCCTGAATGATGACCTTCTCAGAAACATCGGAGCTGAAATGTCGGTTTGGATTGTATCTGCCATCTTGATTGTCACATTGTACCTGTTTGTCACCGAAAAGGTTCCGGTCGATTTGACTGCGATCGGCCTCATGGTGATCCTGGTGCTATTTCGCATCATCACCCCGGCGGAAGCCGTGGCCGGTTTTGCACACCCGGCCGTCATTACGGTCGGATCCATGTTTTTAATCAGCAAAGGCATGATTCGAACCGGCGCCGTGGGCTTTATCGGGCAAAAGGTGGTCCAACTGACGGGCGGCAACTTCAAACTGGCCTTGCTGGTGATATTGCTGACCGTGGCGGTGGCTTCCGCATTCATCAACAATACGCCGGTGGTGGTCCTGTTCATTCCGGTGGTAATGAGCATGTGCTGCCAATTCAACCTCAGCCCGTCAAAGTTTTTGATCCCTATATCATACGCCTCGATTTTAGCCGGCACCTGCACACTCATCGGCACCTCGACCAATATCATCGTCAGTGATATCAGTGCCAGGCACGGCTATGGCGCTATCGGCATGTTTGAACTATCGGCCCTGGGTGTTCCGATTGCCGCCGTCGGGATAGCCTTTTTGATGTTTGCCGCACCGCGCTTCATGCCGTCGCTTTTAAACCCCACCTGCGAAATTGAAGACGGCCAACACCGCCGGTACTTGGCCGAGCTGGCGGTTCCGCGCGGCAGCAAATTGATCGGGCTGGAACCCGGCCAGGTGTTTGCGGTGAATTACCCGGGGCTCGAGGTGATCGAACTGATTCGATATTCGCATATATTTCATCCATCGCGCGATGCCGTGACGATTGCCGCCGACGACCTGCTGCTGGTCAAAGGATCCGCCAACGACCTGGTTGAAATCATCCATCATGATGACGTCGAACTGCCGCTTACCGAAAAGGGCCTGAATTTCGGCCCCGGTAAAAAAGAGTCTATCGTGGTGGAACTGATTATTCCGCCCCAGTCGGCTTTGCTGGGGCAGCGACTCTTGGAGTCCAGGCTCCAGCGTGATCCCGACATTCATATCATCGCCATCAAAAGAAGCGGTCTGCATTTCACTGAAAAGCAGATTCGTGACGTGCGGCTACGGGTCGGCGATATTGTTTTGATCTGGTGTTATGGGGATAAACTGGACCGGATGCGCGACGGGGTGGATTTTATTATTGCCGAAGACGTGCACCATGAAATCGTACAAAAAAGAAAAGCCTGGAAGGCCGGCCTGATTTTCACCGGCCTGGTCATCGCGGCCAGTTCCGGCATGGCCGATATCATGGTATGTGCCCTGACGGCCGTCTTTTTGATGATTGTCACCGGCTGCCTCCAGATGCGGGATGCCTACCGGTCGGTGCAGGGCGATGTGCTGCTGTTGATCGCCGGCACCCTGGCCCTGGGGGTTGCCATGGAAAAGACCGGTACCAGCCAATTGTATGCCGAAGCGTATTTGAAATTCTTTGCCGGCTTCTCACCGGAATTCGTGCTCGGAGGCTTTATTTTGCTGGTCAGCATCAGTACCCAGATTCTCAGCAACAATGCCACGGCCGTGCTGCTGTTTCCGATTGCCGTTTCCACCGCACTGGGACTGGGGATTGATCCTAAGCCGTTTATCATGGCCGTGTGCTTCGGCGCCAGCGCCTGCTTTGCGACGCCGGTCGGATACCAGACCAATCTGCTGGTGTACGGCCCCGGCGGCTACCGTTTCAGTGACTACCTGAAACTGGGCATTCCGCTCAACCTATTGGTATTGGTGCTGGGCAGCATGCTCATTCCTGTAATTTGGCCGTTTTAATTAGATTTGGCTGAGTATAGCATATTTATAACCAGCCAAATCGATCTTCCTAAACTAGATTTGGCTGATTATAATATAATTATAATCAGCCAAATCGTTGTTGTCTTTTGTGTTTTGGCCGGTTATGCTTTTGAAGCAGTCTGTATCAAACACATTGATCAGATATTGAAAAAACTGGAGATCGAGAACCTTGCTTCCGGGATCGGAAGCTGGCGTTATGCACCACCAAAAAAAAGCAGAGAAACCGGCGCACAAATCGACCTGCTGATCGACCGGATCGACAATAGTATAAATATCTGCGAAATCAAGTTTTCAATCGACAAGTATTCTATAGACAAAGCCGATGCCAGGAATCTGGATAACAAAGTGAAGGTTTTCGAAGAAAAAACCGGGACCAGGAAACAAATATTTCTCACAATGATTACAACCCTGGGATTAAAAAAGAACTTTTATTCTGAAGAATTGGTAGACTCCGAGGTCGAGTTAATAGATCTGATCAAGTAACATTGTTGATATTAACCTGGCGCCTAAATAGCCAACTCCGTCATGCCGGACTTGATCCGGCATCCAGTGCTTTGCTGGATTGCCGCCTGCGCGGCAAGGACGAATTTCGGGTTATTATCCGCCGGAGTGATATGAGCTGCGGTAGCAACGAAATTCATTCTTTGCCCAAATACACCCCGCGATAGTCCAGGGAAGAAAACGGTGTTCCATCCTCAAAAGCGCGGGCATCGACCACCTCCCCTACAAACAGGGTGTGATTGCCGGGGGTATAGCTGGATTTGACCTTGCATTCCAGGAAGGCCATGCAGTCATTCAGTATGGGACAGCCGGTTTTTCCCCGCTGCCACTGAACCGATGAAAATTTGGATTTTGGATCGGGCCCCTTGAAGCGGTCCAAAAATTCAGTTTGCTGCCGATCAATTACGTGCAGGGCAAAGCTGCCGCTTTTTTCAATTAATCGGTGCGAATAGCGATTGGGATGCACGGCCACCATGACCAGCAGCGGGTTATAGGATATCTGCGACACCCAGGATGCGATCATGCCGTTGACCTCATCCTGATGGCTGCTCGTCAACACGTAGATGCCATATGTCATCTTGCCAAGGGTTTTAAGCCTGTCTTGCTGCATGGTATTTGTCCTCCATTTATTCCGCCCCTGAAATTATCAGATTTAAGGTTATATATATTTCATAGAAATTCGCAGAACCCGGTATAATTGAAAATCAGGCGGAATAAATATTATATGCTGCGCATTTTTTTTGCTTCTTTTTACACCTTCATGACGCTCTCATCAGTTTCAATCGGATTGGCGTGGATTATCCAAACCTGAACACAATAGACTATACTAAGATATCAATCATTCTAAAATCCGCAATCCGCAATCCCAAATCCCCACATAGCCCGTTGATCTAGAAGTGATCTCATGATAAGCGCATGGCTATGAGTTCAAAAAAAAATATTGATCCCAACAGCCCCTCCGGCCAAGCCCGTTCAATAGCATCCCGATTGGCCGTCGGCAACCTGCTGCCGATTGCCATTCTGCTTATCGTCAGCCTGGCGGTTTACTATAATTCCTTGTCGAACGGGTTTGTCTTTGATGATTATGCAGTCATCGTTGAAAACAAGCATATTAATAATTTAGGTAGCAGCCTGCCGGCTTTTTTCAGCAAATCCTATTTTAACATCGCCGCCGGTGAAGCCAGTTATCGGCCGTTGGCAACCCTTTCCTATTTTTTGATCCACTCCCTGGCGGGGTTGAATCCCTTTTATTTTCACCTCAGCAGCGTCGTGCTGCACGCGCTGAATGCCGTTTTGGTGTACCTTTTAATCTCCCTGTTGACCGGTGGCCGGTTCAAAGCCACGCTGGCCGCGATTTTATTTGCCAGTCATCCGGCCCTGGCCGAGGCGGTTGACTGCATCGCTTTCAACGAGGATTTGTTGACGGCCTTTTTCTTTCTTCTGGCATTGATTCTATACATAAAAAGCCTTGATAAAGCGGCCGCCGGCGCCGGGTATTTTTTGTCGCTGGTTTTTTTCTTTTTCGGATTGTTGGCCAAAGAAATGGCGATTACCCTGCTGCCGGTCATTGTGCTCTATGACCTGACATTTCGGGCAGACAAGGGACAGCCGTTGTCAGTGAAAAATGTGCTGAGCACACTCAAGGACAGATGGCATTTTTATCTGGGATATGCCGCAATCACAAGTTTTTACCTGGTGCTGCGCTTTTTGCTATTTACCCACCATGGCGACGAAGTTAAACCACAAATTGCAAGCCTGCTCGAAAGGCTGATTTATCTGCCGAATCACCTTTTCAGTTTCGTCAGGCTGGTAATTGCCCCCCATGATTTAAATGTCGATCATATGTTTTCGTATCCCGGGTCTTTTATCGAAATATCGAATTTAACCGGCTTTTTGTTCATCGTGGGATTGGTTGTATTCAGCTTTTTTCTGTTCAAACGCAGCAAAGCAATTTTTTTTGGCATCTGGTGGTTCATTATCACCCTTTTCCCGGTCTACAACATAATTCAAATATTCAACCCTTTGGCGGAGCGGTTCCTGTATATTCCGGCGATCGGATTTTGTTTGGTTGTGCCGGTAATCGTTTGTGGCATTGCCCGGCGCCTGACAGCCCGGAAGGTGGCCGTCAACACGGCCACCCTGTTCGTGGTTCTGGCTATTGCCGGTGTCTATGCAAACACGACCATTGCGCGCAACCGTGACTGGCAGGATAGTTTCACCCTGTGGTCCAAAACCGTGGCCCGGTCGCCGGACAGCGGTGTGGCCCATGGATCTTTGGGACGTGCCTACCAGGAGCAGGGGCGGCTGCCGGAAGCCATCGCGGCGTATGAGAAGGCGGTCAAGCTTATGCCGCATCACTATAAAGCCTATTACAACCTGGGAGTGGTCTACGACCAGATCGGCCGCATCGATAAAGCGGTTGACAACTATACGAAGTCAATTCTTATTCATGGTGGTTTTGCCAATGCCCATTTTAACCTTGCCAATATCTATCATAAACGCGGGTTGACCGATGATGCCATCCGTCACTACACCCAGGTGATAGCATTGGTGCCGGATGATCTGGAAGCCCGCAACAACCTGGGAGTGGCCCTGGCCATGCAGGGCAAGTTGGACCAGGCGATTTCAGAGTGGCAGAAAGTCCTGCAATTCGACCCGGGCAACCAAAGCGCGCTGGACAATATCACCAAGGCCGAGGCGATTTTGGAGAAAGCGGATTGATCCGCCATGAGGAAGGTGTCAGGTGTCAGGTGTCAGGTTTCAGGTGTCAGCAGGTTTGAGGTTTCAGGTGTCAGGTTTCAGGTGTCAGCAATGCCACTATTCGCGGTACGACCTATTTAACATAGGAAGAAACTTTGAAAAAGCGAATATCGAATCACGCTGAAGACGTGATCCAAGGACAGGAATAATGAATGTCGAAGGAATGTATTCTGCCTGTCGTGAGCTTTTTGTCGAACGGTCTATTTTATAAAAAGACTGAGCGAAGCGATTCCAACCTTCGACATTCAATATTCGATATTCGACGTTCGATCTTTTTCGGTACCGATGTCATGATGAAGAGGCACCTGGATATAGCATTTCAGTCCCCTGACACCCGAAACCTGACACCTGAAACCCCTCTCTGGGTATTTGCTGACCCGCTGAGGCCGATTTCCCCCAGCTCAGCCACTGAAAATCTCAGTACACCTAGCGGCTGAATATGAACTCCGGAATCTTTTCGCCTTTCCTGGCCGCGTAATCGGTGAGTATTATCCGCATTTCATCCAGCGTGTGCGCATCGATTGCCGGTGCTTTATATCTCTCGAGGATCTCGTGTTTTTTTTCCCGGGCGCGTTCAAACATCTGCCGGCTGCCCTCTTCCGCATATTTAGTGTAGCTGGTCCGGCCGATGATTTCCCTGGACGGTATCAAAAGCTCTTTTTGGAACCAGTCAAATGTATGATCGGAGCCGAGGATGCCCCCCGCATCGAACCTGGTTTCTTTAATAACATCGACGGCCAGGGTTTCATCGGTGATGGTAATGCCGTCTAACAGCCGGTGAATCATGCCGCAGACTTCGTTGTCGAAAATCATTTTTTCAATGGAGACGGCGCCACCGTGGTCCAGCATGCCCACCCCGCGAATCAGGTTGATGCCTGCCAGGGCGCCCAGCAGCATGCCAAAGCCCGATTCTGCCGCCGCCTGGGCGTCGAACATTTCGGCATCGTTGCGGCCGCAATTGGCGGCGGTCGGCAGATTGAAATACTTGCCGATCTGGGCATTGTTGGCAACCGCCATCATCTTGGTTTCGATGGCCCCTTCGGCGTTGATGCCTTCCACCATGTCCAGGGCCGTGGCGCCCCCGCCATAAATGATGGGCGCACCGCTGCGGATACACTGGCTGATGGCAATTCCGCTTAGGCATTCGGCGGTGTGCTCGACCATGGTGCCGGCCAGGGTCACCGGTGTCGTTCCGCCGCTTAAGGGAATCGGAATGATCATCAAGGGGATGTTGTGCTTGGCACAGTCGACCAGATTACCGGCCGAGGTCCGGGTCCACATCAGGGGCGCCGAAGGATTGGCGGCCATCAGGACCCGCGGTTTTTTCTCCATTTGCGCTTTGCCCCCCGCCAGGGTGGCCAAAAGCTCAATTTGAACCAGCAGACCATCGATTGAAAATGCGCCGCCAAAGACCGGCTTGCCCGAATACAGCAAGGTCTGATGAAAGCGGATGACATCACATAGACTGATCGGCACATCCTCGGGAACGACGCAGGCGGTCATGCAGGCGACATGGTCCAGATTTTCGACCAGCTTTATTATTTCGACCATGTCCCTGGTTTTAGCGCCCCTGATTTCATGGGTTTCAGAGTCAAGCACAAATACCGGGGCGGAATCCAGCACAAAATTAACGGAATCGCCGGCAGCGCTGACCGTTTTATGGCCTTCAAAATTGTAGAACTCCAGCGCGGGCGGCACGGTTTTTAAACAATTATCAATGAGGTCCTGGGGCAGGGTGGCAACCTGGCTTGAAAAATCGACGGAGGCCCCATGATCACTGAGGATTTGGAGGGCTTCCTCGTGGATGATCTTGACCCCGGTGGTGGCCAGCACATCATAGGCGCCAGCAATGATGCGCTCTACATCCGCATTGCTCAGCATGCTCAATTTCGGTCTGAAATTCATCGCGTGAATCTCCCATCAGGTAATTTTAGGTAGACCCCATCTTTCCAGGGTGGACAAAAGCTGGGTCCCCTGGGCCCGGCTCATCGCTCTCGATTCGGTTCAGATTCATCCGGTCTGGGAGCCTTGCGCCAATCGACGATTTATATCTCTGATAGTCGGAACATCGACGCCGGCGCGATCCGCTGCTTCAATCGCCCGTGCCAGGCGGCCGGGTGCGGCGCGCCCGCGGCATTTGTGATCCGGATCGCCATTGATTCCTTTTAGCAGTCCTTCCAACAGCGCATCGCGTGAAAAGGATTTTTCGGTTACGGCTTCCTGCAATACGATGATGTCAGCGGCTACATCCCGCGTTAATTGCTCGTGTTGCTGCCAGAGAATCGACGTGGTTGTGCCTTCATCGAGCACCAACCCCGCAATATTGATCGTATACACGAATACGTTCTTCAGTACCAATTCAAAGACCAGGTCTTCGGCCGTGTCCAATATGCGGCAGGGGATTTCGATTTCCGCCAGGGAGCGTGCCAATAAATCGGCCGCGGGTCCATAGACCGGCGACGGCATGAGTGGATTATAGTCCATGCCTTTCTTTTTTTCGAACCAGACCGAAATGACGGTGGGTGCTTCTATCCCATAGGCCTGCCAGTCGCGGGGAAGCAGTTCGTTTTGCATCAGGACTAGTCGATCGCGCCAGCGCGCCGGAATGGTTTGCATGACTTCAGTGAAATCCTTTTCGGCCACGGCTACCAGAGCCATTTGGGGATCCGGCAGGTCTTCAGCTTCCTGCGCCATACTCATCCCGCGGGTTACCGGATACACGGGGTAGCCGCTGCGCAAAAAAGCCCTGGCGAAGACACTCGCTAATTCTCCAATACCAATAATGACGATGGGTGGATTCATTTTCTGCTTCCTTTTTTGCTGGGGATACGGATATGCACAGATTTACACAGATCCCATTTTCTGTATTAATAAGGCCGCTATAGCTTCGATTGAACAAATTATTCGGTTTCCGATCAACTATCAATCACCCTGAATAGGTAATATATCAGGACGGATTAATTAGTGCCTGAACGAAAAGTGGCCGTTTTTCCAGTTAGCCCGGCCGCTAATTATCACTCATTAAATTACTGCCGTTCAAAACGATGGCGAACAATAGCAAATCAATATTTAGCAGCGTTTTCTCTAAA
>Ga0209786_1000252_pt1 | contig 21813 bp, 19 predicted proteins | sample WorMetilvaeELBA2_FD_187405 | JGI IMG/M metagenome (GOLD analysis project Ga0209786, IMG submission 187405) | Marine gutless worms symbiont microbial communities from Max Planck institute for Marine Microbiology, Germany - Olavius ilvae ELBA.2... ...
TTTAGAGAAAACGCTGCTAAATATTGATTTGCTATTGTTCGCCATCGTTTTGAACGGCAGTAATTTAATGAGTGATAATTAGCGGCCGGGCTAACTGGAAAAACGGCCACTTTTCGTTCAGGCACTAATTATGAAAAATCTGCGAAATAGATCCGAAATCGAAAAGATGCTGGGTGGTATGGTCAGTGTGGAAGAACACTATGACAATCTGCTCGCTGCCTACTATTCATGGATCAGCGGGGGATTCGATTCAAAGGTTAAAGAACACCGTATTTTTTTTCGCAAACACGGTATTCAGCCGTCAGGCTCCGGGGTTGCCGTGGATCTCGGGGCCGGCTCCGGCTTCCAGTCTATTCCTCTGGCCGAGGCAGGCTTTAAGGTCATCGCTTTTGACACCAATCGGCAACTTCTTACAAAGCTCAAAGAAAAAGCAAAAAAATTATCAATCGTGACCATACGCGATAGCTTGCTAAATTTTAGCAGGCATAGCCCGCCGGAAATTGAGGTTGCCGTGTGCATGGGCGACACTCTGACCCATTTGCAAAATCTCGAGCAAGTGCAACAATTGCTGGAGAAAACCTATACGGTTTTGGCGCAAAATGGCACTTTGATCCTGAGCTTCAGAGACCTGACCCATGAATTATCGGGACTAGATCGATTCATTCCGGTCAGAAGCGACACCCATCGTATTTTCACCTGTTTTCTCGAATATGAGCCGCAGCATGTGGTCGTGCATGATATTATTTATGAAAAGAAAAATGATCAGTGGAAAATGAAAAAAAGCGCTTTCCGAAAACTTCGCATTTCACCTCAATGGGTAAATGATATGCTGGAGATGATCGGCTATGATGTTGCAACATTTGATAGTCACCTGGGCATTGTGACGTTAATTGCCCGTAAGCCAACCTGAGCACCGAAAATATAAGGGTTCAAGTGTTTTTAGAGCCAAAATACACAGTTCACCCCATTGTCCCCATAACATCCTTTGAGTAGTTTTAACCTTAAATTGTGATCTCATCGCATTGAAAACCGCTGTTGTTTTTCCGGCCTATAGTTTTTCCGAAAATTTTTGTCAGGTATTAAGCCGGAATAAGACCAATGGTCAACTAACATCCCCTACATAGCGCGGGATATCCCGGATCCCTCCGTAAAAAGCGGAGTATGGCAAAAGATCGGCGGCGGCTCAAATGTTGAACTTGCAACCCTGCCTCGCCAGGATTTGTCTGGCAAGAATAACTATCTCTCTGACGACACTATGACGGAAAACATTCAATACTTGTGGTTGATTATATACCTGTTTGCCCTGGTTGCGCTGCTCGTTTACGGCATGAACTGCTATCTGCTGATGATGTTTTATCGCTTCAATCAACGGCGGGCCATCATCAAGCATAAAGATATCCAGCAGGAATTTTATCAAAATGTCCCGGCGGCCGATTGGCCCAGCGTAACCATCCAATTGCCGATTTTCAATGAATGCTATGTCGTTGAACGTTTGATTAAGACAGTCTGCCGCATAGACTATCCCAAAGATCTGCTCGAAATCCAGGTCTTGGACGATTCCACCGACGAGACCGTCAATATTGCCCAAGCCCTTGTCGCAGATATGCAGCTTGAGGGGATTGATATTGTTTACCACCACCGTCAGAATCGCAAAGGCTACAAGGCCGGGGCCCTCAAGGAAGGATTGAGAACCGCCAAAGGAGAACTGGTGGGCATCTTCGATGCCGATTTTGTGCCGGGGCCCAATTTTTTAAAGGAATCAGTTCCCTACTTTGAAAATCCCAGGGTTGGTATGCTGCAGACCCGCTGGGGCCATATCAATGGAGATTATTCTCTGCTGACCAAGGCGCAGTCAATGGGCATCGACGGTCACTTTGGGGTGGAGCAGGCTTCCCGGGCCTGGAGCGGCTTTTTTTTGAACTTCAACGGCACCGCGGGCGTATGGCGCAAAAAAACCATTGAAGATGCCGGCGGCTGGCAGGCGGACACATTAACCGAAGATCTGGATTTGAGCTACCGGGCGCAGCTCAGGGGCTGGAAGTTATGTTTCGCGCCGACGGTGGTCTGCCCGGCGGAAGTGCCGGTGACCATCAATGCGTTTAAATCCCAGCAGCACCGCTGGGCCAAGGGCTCCATTCAGACCGCCAAAAAAAACCTCGGCAAATTGTTTCGCGCCGACCTCCCGCTTCTGGTAAAAATTCAGGCATTTTTGCATTTGACCCATTACATGGTGCATCCTATGATGCTGCTGGTGGTGCTGACGTCCATCCCAATGTTGTACTCGCAGTGGTTTTTTGATCATTTAGCGTTTCCGGTCATGATTTTTACCATCCTTTGCCTGGCCACCTTTGGACCTTCGAGCATGTATCTGTTTTCGCAACGCGTCCTTTATCCGGATTGGAAAAAACGGATTAAATACCTGCCGTTTCTGATGTGCCTGGGCACCGGCATCGCGGTCAACAATACCAAAGCGGTGCTCGAAGCCTTGTTGAAAATCGAAAGCGGCTTTATCCGGACACCCAAGTACGGAATCAAAAGACGGGGGCAGCGGTGGCGCAATATGAAGTATTCCATGCCCCTGACTTCGGTGTCGGTGCTGGAATTTTTTTTGGGATTGTATTCACTGACCGGATTAGTCCTGTTTTTATTTTTCAGCAAATACCTGGTCAGCCCGTTTCTGTTAATTTACACTTTAGGCTTTTTCTACGTCTTTTTTCTTTCGGTCAAACACGGCTATGGAAAAACCCAGTCATAATCAGTCAAGCGCGGCTCAGCTCCGCTGGGTTTATGGCGCAATCCTATTGCTGGGAATCATCTCCGGGGCAATCTATCTGTATAATTTCAAACTGCATGGACTGGTTCCGGGCCGGGTCTTGCCAACGGCCATTCATATTTATGTGAGCCTGTTTGGGTTGTTGAGCTTGCTGTACTTGATCAGTGTATTTTTAGTTATAAGAAATAAATCAGCCATTGGCCGGTCAAAGGGCTTGCTGTGCATCATTTTTATTTTTGCGGTTGCCTTCCGGCTTTGCCTGATTCCGAAGGATCCGGTGGTGCTTTCCAAAGATGTTTATCGCTTTATCTGGGATGGACGGGTTCAGCAACATGGGATAAACCCTTATCGCTACGCGCCGGCGGACGACGCGCTGAAAACCCTGCGTGACGATCAAATCTATCCCAACCTCAACCGCAAGGCCTATCCGACCGTTTATCCGGCCGGTGCGCAAATTTTTTTCCGTATAGCATACGCCATAGTTGGAGACAGCGTCCACGGCTTTAAAGGCCTTATGGTTTTTTTTGATGTCCTGACCCTGCTGGCGCTGACAGCCCTGCTCGGGGTGTATGGCTTTGAAGCGGTCCGCCTGATTGTATATGCCTGGAATCCCCTGGTCATATGGGAAATCGCCTATAGCGGACATCTGGAAGGAATCACGGTATTTTTGATGGTGACCGCCTTTTTGTTATATGCACTTCACCGTAAAATGCCGGCGGTGGTCGTCCTGACCATGTCCAGTGCAATTAAGCTGTATCCGGCCCTTTTGCTGGCAGCCATTGTCAATCGCGGCGCAAGAGTCAAAAGCCTGGTGGTATTCAGTGTTACTTTCGGGCTGCTTTACCTGCCGTATATGGCAGCCGGCAGCAAGCTGTCGGGATTTTTGCCGATTTATCTGAAAAGCCCTTACGAAAGCTTCAATATGGGTTTGAAATCTCTTATCATGGGCCTGTTTCCCGGCTTGAATTATTATTTTGTTTCACAGCTGTTTATCGTTGTGCTGGCAGCCACCGGGTTGCTTATTTTTTTTAAAATCAAACAAAATGCGCAAGTCCTGCGGTGCGGCTTACTGCTGGCGGGATTGTTGATGATCCTGATGCCGGCTTCGCTGCATCCCTGGTACGTGATCCTGGTCATACCATTTTTGGCGTTTTATCCCAGCCCGGCCTGGTTGATTTTTACCGGCACCGTCACCTTGTCCTATCTGAAGTATGTGACGGCGCAGGGGATCATGCCGACCTGGATTCTGCTGACGGAGTATCTGCCCCTGTTTATACTCCTGGCAGCCGGGCCAGTTTTGAAAAAGGCGACTGCGCGCGGGGGCGGTCTGCGACAGGCACTTAGACCGTGAACCCGGACGCCGACCGATGGAACGATTGATTTGATCGAAACCCAGGCTCTGTGAGAAATGACGAATGATGAAAGGCGAGATCTGAATTATGAAAATCACAGTCGTCATACCGACCTACAACGAAGAAAACGCCATCGGAGAAGTGGTGCGAGGCTTACCGGATAAATTGGTCCAGGAAATCATCGTGGTCGACAATGGATCGACGGATGACACGGCCCATCAGGCCGCATCGGCCGGTGCCCGTGTTGTTCGTGAAGCCCGCCGCGGCTATGGATCCGCCTGCCTGGCCGGTGCCCGGGCCGCCGGCGAGACCGATATCATCGTTTTTCTGGATGGCGACCGCAGTGATAATCCGGCTCAGTTGGAAGCGATTGCCGAGCCGGTGATTCATGATCGGTCAGATCTGGTGATCGGCAGCCGGATCAAGGGCAACCTTGAAAAGGGTGCGATGCCCTTGCATGGCCGCCTGGGAAATCATCTGATTGTAGGGTTGCTCCGGGTGCTGTACGGGATCCGAATTACCGACATTGGTTCCTTTCGGGCCATCCGGGCCAAAGCGTTATTCGAATTGAAGATGGAGCAAATGACATATGGATGGCCGGTTGAAATGGTGGTCAAATCGGCCCGCCGGGGTTTGCGGATCCAAAGCGTCCCGATTAACTATCGCAGACGCATCGGAGAATCAAAAGTAACCGGCACCCTGAAAGGAACGGTATTGGCCACCTACTACATGTTCTTCGTACCGCTGAAATACCTGTTTATGAAATGATTGACATCAATTTTTCATTATTGGACACAGATTTTCACAGATCTCCACAGATACAGATAAACAGATCGGACAAGGAATATATTTCGGATATCTATTTCTCACTCAAATCCGCAATCCGCATTCCGAAATCCGCAATCAATAACGAGGTGTACCGATGATCTCTCTTGGAATCGGATTGACCAATAACTGCAACTTAAACTGTGCTCATTGTTATCGCGATCAGGATAATATTCACAACCTGACCCTGCAGGACATCGAAAATATATGCGAAAACCTCCCCATCGGCTCCATCGGGTTCGGCACCGGTGAAAACGGGTTAAACCCCGAGTATTTCGATATCATTGAATATTTGCACCGGCGCGCTATCAAGCTGACCCTGGCCTCCAACGGCTACACGCTTTCCATCACACCGGATGAAAAACTGCAATATTTCAGCGATGTTGAATTTTCGGTGGATTTTCCCGATCAAAAGCGACAGGATCAATTTCGTGGCGCAGGCAACTGGAACACGATCATGGAAAGTGTCGAACGCTGTCAGCGACTGGGCCTGCGGGTGTCCTTTCTATCGGTGCTCATGAATTTGAATTACCGGGACCAGGGAGCTATCGCCCGGTTGGCCGCGTCCCTGGGCGTTGATTTTCGGATAAATGTTTACCAGCCCATGTATACCGATGAGTATATGCTGTCCTTTGATCAGTACTGGGAGGCATTCAGGATTTTATTTGATCAAAGTGAAATTATCTCCGTCACGGAGCCGCTGGTAAACACCTTTTTAGGTGCGAATGGGCTGCAGGGCACCCCCTGTGGCGGCAACAGCATGCGGGTGGCGCCCGACCGCAAACTAAAATCGTGCGTTTACTGGCCCGAATCGGATCTGACGGTTGATGACCTGCTGGTCAAGGGCCAGGCTGTTTTTGAATCGCCCTTGTTCCGGCAAACCCATTACACGCCCCGCTTCTGCCTGGACTGTGAGCATGTCGCCAATTGCGGCGGCGGATGCGCGGCCCGCCGCAAACTGCGAGGAAAGTTTGAACAGCCCGATGAATTTTGCCCCATTTACCGGGGAAAAAAGATTCAATTAACCGGGCAATTTTCATCCGCGGCCAAACCGCTCAGAACCGGCAGCATTTGCACGACCATTGTAAGGGGAAGTTGAATAAAAAGATCGGTTCCAGGTTCAGGGTTCAGGGTTCAAAGGTTATAATAATGAACTAAAATCGAAAATGACTAAAATGATCTAAAGTTATGGGATTCTATCATTTAAAATAGACAGAATACCTTAGGGCGAAGAAGGGAACCTTGAACCGAGGACCCCGAATCCTGAGCCTTGAACCCAGAACCCGGAACCTTGAACCTTGAACTCTGAACCCTGAACCTTGAACCTGAACCCTGAGCCTTGAACCCAGAACCCAGAACCCTGAACCCTGAACCCTGAACCCTGAACCCAGAACCCTGAACCTTGAACCCTGAACCTTGAACCTTGAACCTTGAACCTTGAACCCTGAACAGCTCAACTTGGTTTCGGTCCATGTCTAAAGCAGATAAAAATTTGAAGCTTCCAACAAGCCTCTACCTGGAGACAACCAACCGCTGCAACCTCAGATGCCGCGGCTGCATCCTTTACGACGGCAAGCGCGAGCCGGAGCGCGACATTACGTTTCAGGATTTTTTAATGATTACCCACCAGTGGGAAGACCTGGAGCGAGCAACCTTGCATGGCGTCGGTGAGCCGCTATTGAACGCGGAACTTCCGGCGATGATCCGTCACCTGAATGCACGCGACGTGTATACCCTGTTTAATTCCAACGGAATACTGCTGGACCAAAAACGACGGCAGGATCTTCTCGAATCCGGTCTGGACGAATTGCGCATTTCGCTGGATGCCGCGACTGCCGCCGGCTATAAAAAAATTCGCAACAGCGATCAGTTCGACCGAATTGTACGGAACCTGCGTAAGTTCGGCAAACTGCAGCAAGCCCGCGCACTGACCCGGCCCAAGCTCTCCCTGTGGTTTTTGGGGACGAAAGATAATATTACCGAACTGCCGCAATTTGTTGAGCTTGCAGCCGACCTCGGGATCTGCGATATATATCTGCAGCGCCTGGTTTATTACCGGGACCATGAGGGATACGGCGTCGCGCGCGAAGATAAATCTTTGCGGGACACCGATCATGAGTCCCGGGAACTGGTTCAACAGAGCCAGAAGCTGGCTGAGAATCATGGTCTCCGCTTCAACGCTTCCGGCCTGGGTCAGCCCCTTGACAGCAGCATCCAGGGCAACGTGGCTGAAAAGAATCCCTGGAGCCGGTGTTATCGCCCACGAACGCTGATCCACATTACGGCGGCCGGCAACGTTTTGCCCTGCTGCATAGCGCCGTTTGCCACGGTTGATTATGCTTCGCTCATTCTGGGCAATGTTTATGAGTCTTCTCTGAAAGACATTTGGCACGGGGCCAGGTATCAAAAATTCAGGGATCAACTTCAAACCGCTGATCCACCCCGCTGCTGCCGAGGATGCGGTGTCCTGTGGAGTCTGTGATGGTAAAAACGAACAATAAATTTCTGTTGGTGGTCGTCGCCAAAGCCCCGCAGCCGGCCAAAGTCAAAACGCGTCTGTCCCCTGAATTATCACCGGATGAAGCCACCGGCCTGTACCGTTGTTTCATCCGCGACCGCATCAGGGAAATCAGCCGCCTTAAAAATATTGACCTGGCCATTGCGTATACGCCGGCGGACTCGCAAGATTATTTTACCCAATTTCTGTCAAATGGATTTAAACTGTTTCCCCAGCAAGGGAAGGATCTGGGACAACGGCTGCACAACATCTTCGTCGACCAACTGCAGCAGGGATACAAGGCGGTCACGATTATCGACAGCGACACCCCCGATTTGCCGGGCACCATAATTGAGCAAGCCTTTCAACTGCTTGCCGCCGACAATGTGGATGCGGTTTTCGGCCCCTGCCACGATGGCGGCTATTATCTGGTCGGGATGCACCGTGCCTACTCTGAATTGTTTCAAGATATCGCCTGGAGTACTGCCACCGTGCTTCAGGATACGTTGGAAATTGCCGAAAAATCAGGCATCCGGGCCAAATTACTGAAACACTGGAATGACCTGGACACTTTCGAAGATTTGATCGATTATTATCAAAAGCACAAAGATAAGCTGCCTGATCAAGATTGGACGGGATGTGAATCATTTAACTATCTTTGCCGATTGAAAAGTATTCGACCGCATCACACAAACTTTGGAGGAGATAAAAATGCAAATTGAAGCCAGGTTGAAAGAAATGGGAATAGAACTGCCGCCGGCCGTGACACCGGTCGCCAATTACCTACCCGCCGCCGGTGCCGGCAATCTGGTGTTTCTTTCGGGCCACGGTCCATTCAATGAGGACGGCACGCTGATCACCGGTAAAGTCGGCGTGGACCTGACCGTCGAACAGGGATATCAGGCTGCGCGCCGTGTCGGCATCGGTTTGCTGGGCTCCCTGAAGGCCGAAATCGGAGATCTGGATCGGGTTAAACGGGTGCTGAAATTGCTGGGAATGGTCAACTGTGGACCGGAATTTGCCGATCAGCCCAAGGTCATCAACGGGGCGTCTGATTTGCTGGTTGAAGTGTTCAACGAAAAAGGCAAACACGCCCGCTCCGCCGTGGGAATGAACGCCCTGCCCATGAATATAGCGGTAGAAATTGAGATGATTGTCGAGGTTGAACCCTAATTGAGCAATAAATGCTCATGCTCAATTCGGTGTTATTTGTTATCAGTTATTCGCTAATCGTTATTCAAGAAAGCTGGAAATCTGATTTTGTATTTCTATCAACAGCGACATATAAAAATCGATCTGAATCCTTTCAAACCAATAACAACTAACGAATAACGAATAACTCTCGATTGGTTTTTAACTCAATTGAGGTCGAAGACCAATACCACAAGGAGGAAACTTGTCAAAATCCGCTCTAATAAACCGCCGGCCCTATCGTTCATTTTTAAGTTATATTGATCTCTCCCGCGAGTACTATGCTGCCCATGGGTATTCCAAACCTTACGCGTGGATTTGTCATCAAACCGTCCCGTTCGCCAAACTTGAAAAGCCGCTTGCCGCTTGCAGAATTGCCTTGCTGACGACGGCAGATCTTGCTAAGCCGCCTGGAGAAAACGCTTCTGAACGGCATCTATCGCGAAAAATATATGCCCAGCCTGTCGGTGATGCCCCTGAGCATTTTTATACTCAGGATTTACAATGGGATCAGGTCTCGACTCATACGGAAGACAATGACAGCTTTATGCCGCTCAACCGGCTTGCCGAATGTGCCGCAAGCGGGAAAATCGAGTCGGCGTCACCCCGGTTTTACGGCGTTATAACAGACTACAGCCAAGGTAGAGCGTCAAAAAAATTTGCGCCTCAGGTGCTTGAGTTTTGCAAAGAGGATGGCGTTGATGCCGTAATTCTTCCGGCGATTTGACCGGTCTGTCACCAGACCGTGAGTCTGGTAGCCAGGCATCTCGAAGAAAACAACATTCCCACCGTTGTTGTCGGCTCTGCGCGGGATATTGTCGAGGAATGCGGCGTGGCGCGTTTCCTTTTTACGGACTTTCCACTGGGAAATCCCTTTGGCAAGCCCTGGGACAAAGAGATGCAGCGCTCGATCATGGACATGGCCCTTGATCTGCTGCAATCTGCGCGGCAGCCGCGAACGACTGTTCAAACATCCATTATCTGGTCTGAAGATGATGCGTGGCGAGACGTTTTCATGCACGTCTCGGAAGATCAGCGGGATGCGTATCAAAAAGCGGGAGAAATCCGCCGCGCTCAGCAGGCGCAGGCCAAGGAAAAGCTCCAAAAAGGAGGGCATCATGAAAATACTGGCCATTAATTCCAGTCCAAGGACCGGAGACCGCAGCAAAACCGAAATGCTGCTTAATCCTCTTGTCGAAGGTATGCGGGATGCTGGTGCCGATGTTGAAGTCGTGAATCTGCGTGAAAAAAAAATCAGGTATTGTATCGGCTGCTTCACTTGCTGGACAAAGACGCCCGGCGAGTGCATTCACAAAGACGATATGACCAAAGAGCTGTTTCCCAAATGGCTGAATTCAGATTTGGCGGTCTACGCGACACCGCTTTACCATTATACGGTAAATGCCGAGATGAAGGCCTTTATTGAGCGGACCCTCCCAATATCAGAGCCTTTTTTTGAACAACGCGACAACCGCTCTGGGCACCCACTGCGCCAGGAACCTCCTGCTGCTGTGGTGCTGTCGGTGGCGGGTTTTATTGAGATGTCGGTGTTTGATCAACTGTCAAGTTATGTAAATTTTCTGTTCGGTCGTCATGGGAGATTAAAGGCTGAACTATACCGCCCTGCTGCCGAAACTTTATCCAGAATGAAAGATAAGAACGAAGAGGTCCTTGGGGCATTGAAGCAGGCAGGCCGGGAATTGGTGCAATCCCAAAAAGTTTCCGCCGCAACATTGAATCAGATCCAGCAGCCGATCATCGATTTTGAAACCTTTGCTCAAATGGGCAACTTATACTGGAAGTCCTGTATCGCAGAGGGCGTGACCCCGAAGGAATTCGAAGAGAAAAACATGGTTCCCCGGCCGGATTCCATAGAAAGTTTCATGTTGGTATTCCCCTTCGGCCTCAATTCTGAAGCCGTCGGTGAACGCAAGATAATTTTGCAGGTGGATTTTTCCGGGGAAGTGGAGGAATCATGCCACTTTGTAATTGAACGGGGCAAGGTTGACGCTGAAAAAGGGAGCAAAGAGACTCCTGATATCACAATTGAAACGCCTTTCGAATTGTGGATGGATATCATTACCGGCAAAGCGGATGGCCAACAAATGTTCATGGAGCAAAAGTACACGGTCAAAGGAGACCTGGCGTTATTGATTCAGTTATTTCAAAAAGGGACTAATTGAAAATAAGATAGTTTATAAATAGAGTCAGATAAAGGTTACATCTCAAATCTCAGATATTTACGACCAACATTTAAGATGCTACCCTGTTCCTTCTGCAATGTGGTTTTACGAAAGTGTGGCTCCTAAGTTACGACACCCGCGCACCAAACCCTTGACATTTATGCCACCTTGTGGCATCTTATAAATTTTCAGGCGCTCGGGAATATATTGATTGGGCGATTCGATAGAGCGCCTTTTAAACCCCATCCTGCCATTCCCGCGAAATGGGAATCCAGCAAGACCGCAGCTTGCACTGGATTCCGGTTCTGTACCTCGCTGCGGCCGATCGAAGTTTTCGGATGATTTTACCAGGGAATGATGTAACTTAAGGCCGGGGTATATTGTCCGCCTAAGACATTTATACGCTTTTTAACATTGGACAAAGAAACACGACTTAAAAATAACGCTGCATGAAGCTGCACGACGCGAGTGCGAGAGAATTCCAAAGTCAACGATGTCCCAAGCTGGTATTCGCATAATCTTTTTCTTTCTAGTTATACTGATGGGGTGCGCATCGTTTAGTAGTACCAGTGAAGTAGATTTGGACTACCAGATTCTCTTGGCGGAACAGATAAGAGCCCATCACAATGCAGGATTCAACACGCCCTTCCGGCAGGTCATAGATGATTATGCGACATTCAAACGGCAGCTTTATTTGATTATCCTGGATAAGTACGCAAGTCAATTTCGCCAGGCTGAATTCAAGCAAATCGAAATTATTCTAGCCGGGTTAACACCAGAAAGAAAGAATGAGCCGGCTTTAGGAGTCAATGTTTTCCAGCGGTTTCAAGGCCAATGGAGGGGAGAGTGGATTCAAAACCGGCAAAGGACATTTTACGACCAAATCTGGTTCACACCCTATGAAATAGACGGCGGTCTCATTGCCCAAAAAGTCATCATCCGCCAATGGGATGATCGCCAACAAAAACCTATCAAGGCCATAGCGGCTATCAACACCTACAATCCGACCAACAATATGATTTTGGGAGCGGTTGATGTTCAAAAGTCAGAGCGAAAAAGCACCTATGCTCCGCATTTGGGATTTCGTATCGATCCCCATACGTTTATCTGGATCGGCTGTATTGGAGGAAGTTCAAACACTCCATCGTATTCATTCTATTTTGAGAAAATTTCGACCATTGACCAGATCAATCATTACAGAATTAGATGTGTGGGATTCAATTGGAATCGCAAATCAAAAAAAATAGTTAATCTAAACTGGCGCGAAGGCCACTATGTTCAGGTTGGAAGCGTGCCATCATCATCTGCCGGAAGCTGAATTATCCATAACGTTGCGAAAATTCCCTATCGTAGGGTGGGCTGTGCCCACCAAACATCACTAAATTCATTTGTCAAAGTTGCGCAGCGGTATCGACCTCAGTGATCCGGTCGCGGAGATCTTCTCAAAAATGTAAAATGAAAAGTGGATGCATCTCAAACGCCTATCGGTAGACCTTTCGTCTGAAACCCATGACGCAATTGCCTGGGCAGACCGATCTCAAGCGAAGTGGGGTAGGCTGCCAGGCATACCGAGTTCAGCGCCGGCGTATTGTCGGCGCAGACCCGTCATATGGCAGCAAACAGCGAAGCCCGGCCTGCAAAAAAGCCTTGAGCAGCCGGGCAGACTCCTTAGTTGAGCGCAAACAGCGAAAAATAATTTAAAACGACTGAGCCTAGCGACTTCCGTAAATAGGCCCTTATGGCCTTTTTACTGACAACATGTTGTAAGTTACGGAAGGTGTTCCGCCTCAGGCGGACCAGGGTTCAGGTGTCAGGATTTAGCGCGTCGGTTTCCTGACACCCGAAACCTGACACCTGAAACCTATGCCAGGGTATGTTCTTTCATCTTCTCAAATATCTTATCTTTTAAATCACTCATGGGAACTCCTTTTTATATTTCTATCATCAGTGACATATAAAAATCGATCTGATTCCTTTCAAGCCAATAACTTATAGCGCATAACCAGTAAAGAATCCTAGCCCAAAGGGCCCGGCTTTGATTTCACCCCAGCTTCCGGCTCCTCCTCCGGCTCGTAGACCCGAGCCCTACGGGTCGGAGAGTAGAGCCTACAGCTCGGAGAGAGGGGTGGAGTTTTCCCTAGACTTCGAATGGAATATTCCACCATTCCGCTCCCGCTTGCAGCAGATTCACGGCATAGCCGATTGTCTCTGACCCCCGACGGAGGGATCAACGACTGGCCCAGCTTCCGCCCCGTATGGCCTACAGCCCGGCTTCCTGCTCGCAGAGCTTACAGCTCGGAGAGAGGGAGAACCAGGTTTTCTGCGACAAAATAAAAGCGATTGACTAGATCCCATCGATCTCGCTGTTGCCATCGAAGAGAAAAACGCCATGCAATATCCAACGAAAGTATCAAGGAAGTACTTGCCTGAGAATTCGGCACCCTTGAAGAGATGATTGGCATCTAACTGCGCTGAGCCTGGTTTTCATGAAGATGAATTTTTTGAATGATCCTTTATCTTCAATCCGAGATATATGCGCTGCGGTGAGGCTAGCTGTTAGAAGGCATGTAGCCTAGGCGATAGCTTGGTTTTATTTGAGATAGGTATAAGATATATGGATAATAGCGTATTTTCATATAAGGCAAGAAACATTCAGCATGGCTTTTTTTCTATAACGAAAAGATAACTATTTTTTCTTAATGCACTATTCAGGCTATTTGTCTCTCAGAGCCAACGGTGGTGCCAGGATCTCCGACCATATGACAGCCTTTCTAAGGTCCTGTATCCCAAACTCCAAATCTTTAGGCAGGATCTCTTTTCCAGAGACGGCTGGTTCTATGCTTTCAGCATCAGCATTCACCAAGGCTGGTTTTATTTTCGACAAAGGCGGTTTTTCTATAGCCTGCTCAATTCTTCTAGAAGAAATCTCTTTTCTGATCGGTCCCAGTTCCTCAAGCGTGTCTCCTTCCCGGGCCATTTGTTGAACCTGGGACCTAAATTTGTTGAGCTTCTCTTTCCACTCAGGAAGTCTTTTGGCGATCCCTTTCTCGCTGGTTTTTGGAGCGGCACGCACTTTTTTAAGAATGACAAACATAACAAAAACCAGAAAGATGATGATCCATATAAGATGTTCGAATTTCATCTCTTAATCCTTCTTATCCTCGGGCGAACCGATTTTGTCTCGCATCTGGGTGTCTGCCTCAATATTCTTCATCCGATAATAATCCATTACGCCTAAGTTCCCTTTGGTAAAGGCCTCAGCCATTGCCAGCGGAACCTTTGCCTCCGCTTCAACAACCTTTGCGCGCATCTCTTCCACCCTGGCTTTCATTTCCTGTTCAACGGCATAGGCCATAGCCCGTCGTTCTTCCGCCTTGGCCTGAGCTATTTTCTTATCCGCCTCGGCCCGGTCTGTTTCAAGCTCTGCACCGATGTTCTTGCCCACATCAACATCCGCGATGTCAATGGAAAGAATTTCATATGCGGACCCAGCATCCAGACCCTTTTCTAGCACCCGTTTTGAAATCATGTCCGGATTTTCAAGGACCAGCTTATGGGTATCTGCTGAGCCAATAGTAGTTACTATCCCTTCACCCACCCGGGCCAAGATGGTCTCTTCGCCGGCACCGCCTACCAGTCGATCGATATTTGCTCTGACGGTTACCCGTGAAATAGCCTTCAGCTGGATACCGTCCTTGGCCACAGCCGCCACCAGAGGTGTTTCAATCACCTTTGGATTCACACTCATCTGAACGGCCTCCAGCACATTCCTTCCGGCAAGATCGATGGCCGCAGCTCGGTTGAATTCCAGGTCGATATTTGCCTTGTCCGCCGCAATAAGTGCCTGTATAACGCGCATAACATCACCGCCCGCTAAAAAATGAGACTCCAGGGCATTGGTCGACACGTCAAGCCCGGCCTTAACCGCCATAATCTTGCCATTAACAATCATCTTGGGTGGGACTTTTCGAAACCGCATAAACACGATGGCAATCAAACCCACACGTGCACCGGAGACCATTGCCTGTACCCACAATGATATGGCAGAACCCACAAAATAAAGCAGCACAAGAATCGCTATGCCAATAATGATAAGAACGATGTTGGTAAACATGATAGCTCCTCTCTTTATGGTGCGTCTGTTTTTCGTACAATAATCTGATTCCCGGTCACTGCGGTGACAATAATCGCAGAGTCTTTTTCGAGATATTCTCCACGGGTGACCACATCAACTCTTTTGCCATGGATAACCGCTATTCCCGCAGGACGAAGGTCCGTGACCGCAGTTCCCTGCCTACCAACATAGCCTTCCAGATCGGAAGATTGGGAGGAAACACCCTCTTTCCGGGATAGTGTTTTGCGAAGTGTAGCCGGCGATCTGGCCAGCAGTTTCAATCCTACGATGACGAGAACCGGGATGAGGATAAGATCCGCAGCTACAAAATAAAAACCGATAGTCATTGATATTTCGTTAAAAACAATAAAAAGTGAATATCCAAAAACACCGAGTGCTGCAATTGAAAGTATGCCGCCTGACGGAAGAATAATTTCGGCAATGATAACCACTACACCGACAAGCTGCAGAATGATTGGAAAAAGCAAACTATCATTCATCTTCAGGTTTCCTTGATACTATGATCCGGTTCCCGTTAATTTCAAGAATTTTCACAGAGGTCCCCTTTTTTATGAATTCTCCTTCCGTGACCACATCAAAGATTTCGTCTTTGATCTTTACCTTACCAGAAGGCCGAAGTAATGTCATTGCAGTTCCAATGTCACCTATTTTAGCTCCACCGGCTTCCACAGAATACGCGTGGGAATCTTTGAGGGTCGTGCTCAGATACGGTCCTTCAGCAACAACGGAAAGTTTTGGCAGGAGGTAGCGCAAGGCAAAAAGCGCTGCGATGATAGCCATGATAAGGGCACCGAGGACATGCAAGATGTTTTTAACCAAAAGTTCTGCCTGCCAGGGGAAGGAAGGGTCTGGGATTACAAAATCCTGAAGTGCCAGTATGGCGCCGGCAGCGATAAAAAGAAGGCCTGCAATCCCTGCGATACCGAAACCGGGTATCACAAAAAGTTCAAATCCTAAAAGGACAATTCCCAGAATCAAAAGCAAAAGCTCCGTATAATCTGCCAAACCAACCAAATACTGATTTAGAAAAACAAGGGCGAGACAGGTGATCCCGATAATCCCCGGTACCCCGAATCCAGGCGCCTTTATCTCCATATAAAGGGCGGCAAGGCCAATCATCAACAAAAATGGTGCGATGACTCCGATGAACCGGACAAACGTTTCCGACCAACTCTCTTCGATCCGAATTAGCTTGTAGTTTTCTATTTCCATCCGCCGTAACATTTCATCAATTTTATCAACGCTCATCCTTGAAAAGCCCAACTCAAATGCCTCGATATCATCCATCGTCAGAAGTTCGCCCTTGGCTACAATCGTCTTTTTCGATGAAACCCTCTCCTTTTCTGCCTGGCTTAGATCTTCGAAGGCCTGGGAATCCATGTAAATGGTTTTTCCCTCCATTTCCACTGCATAAACCACCATCTCAGCAGTGACCATGGACTCGGCCAGAGTCTCGGGGTAACCATTGCGTTTTGCAAGGGCACGGAATTTGGCCCGCAGGGGGGATTGGAACTTTTCCCCCAGCATCTTTGGGCCTTCGTTTGAATAGGTGATCGGTGCACAGTCGCCGATGGTGGTATTCTTTCTCATAACAAGCCTGCTGCAAGCCAGGGCGATCAATGCGCCCGCAGAGATGGCTTTATTTTTAACAAAGGCGATTGTCCTACCTTCAGGAGCGGATAGGAGGGTATCTACGATCTGTAATGCGGAATCGACGCGTCCGCCGAAGGTATCGATTTCAAAAACAAAATAAGGATCCGGATCGTCAGTGGGCGCCCCAAGCGCCCTTTTTATAAAGGCCGCCATACCCGGGTCTACCGTTCCGGAGACGTGGACAACATATACCTCCCGGGCGGATGCTTGCGCTGAACAAATATCCTGGAGCATAACAAAGGATAAGAAGAAACCGAAGATGGCAAAGAGAATTCTGACTTGCCCGGATCGTATATTCGTTCGGCGTCTTGCAATAGCGTTCAAACCATTCTCCAAAACCCGAAAAGGAAACCCCATCATGGATGCACCAAGAATGAATGCTCCCATATGGTCTCGGTAATAGACAATAACGTAGGCACTGGAAATGGAGGTAAGTTTACGTTTAAAACCCTCTGGCGCCATATGACCACCCTCCATTTTACGTGGTTTTAAATCAGAGAAAAAAAACTCAGGAATAAATTGTATCGGGAAAATACATAATGGGATGTCAGGCCCATATCGATTTTTCAGCTGAAACACGCTTCAGGTCAGAAGGAAGAAGAAATGCAAAGCAACACAAGATGAATACTACAATGTGTATAAATAAGTCAAATCCTATTTCAGATTTTGCCGGATCTGGATCATACTGGAATGATTTTTAGAATTGGATTATTGTTTGAAATATGCTTGACTAACTGTCGAAATCGCAGACTGAGTGAACGATGTCCAACCGCTATATATAGTAGCTCGGACTAGTCAGGCTGGATTGGAAATAGCTGCTTTACAATTGACAGTCCTAAAAAGCGTATGATACGCATAACATATCATTATAAATTTCAGCAACTTTTCGATTGCAGAGAAGGCAATAAATCGATCGCCGGAAATCTGTCAAATTAGCGGCTTATTTAGAGCATATCATCAATTTTACCGAGGTTCAGATCATCTCAATAATTCTTTTATTGAAAGGCACCATCCGTACTTTTGAGCGGGAAATGCGGGAAAACTTGTTGGCGCGCATCCAGCGTACAGTTGAAAAGATTGCGGAAAGGGCAGGAGCTAAGGCCATAGTGAGGATCAAGAACGAGGCTCCTGTGGCCTACAATGATCCCGAGTTGACTTACAGAATGCTGCCCAGTCTGCGCTGGGCAGCAGGCAATCAGAAAGTCGTGGTAATGCCGCGAGAAACAGGTTCAGAGACCTTTGCTTATTTCCAAGAGAAGATTCCAGGAATGTACTTCTACCTGGGAGTCAACAAAGATGGGGTCAGATATGGGGAGGCTTCTCCCAATCATTCTCCGTATTTCTATGTCAACGAGGATACCCTCATCGTGGGTGTTCGGGCATTAGCTGGTCTGACCATAGATTACTTGAACGGCAAGGCTCCAACGCAAGGCTTTATTTGGACCTCAATAAAAGAGGGCGTGGCAAAGGAGGGAGTATTTAAGCGAACGACACCGCCGAACTTTCAATTTGAATACCCATTTGGTAGCCAAAAATCTAGCAAAAGCGCTCCCGGTCAGGTCATGAAAAACCCGAAACCTGACACCTGAATCCTAAAACCTACAAACTGCGCCATTGCTGACCCGCCGGGGCCACTTTTCCCAGCGCGGTCTCGGAAAAAGTATAGTCTCTATACATTAGTCATTTGCCATTTTTCAGCCTTCCCATATCTCCGGCTGGGGCATATTCATCATGAAATATTCAATCCGGTATGGCTTGACCTTGCAGACCACGTAATTCGGGTCGTCGGGCCCGTTAAAAATAGAACTCAAATGGTCGAACCACACGGCATTTTTGGTTTCGGCGTCTGAAAGCAATTCGGCCCTCCCCTGAACTTGCAGCCAGGATACGGCCGTTTGCGGATCGGTGACGCCAAGCGTCAGATGCACTTCCGGATTATTGGCAACCTGGAGCGTTTTGCGCGAATTTACAAATGTCGCAAACCAGATGTTCAACTGTTCGTCCGCCTTAACCACCACGTAGCGCGTCCAAGGCTTGCCATCCTCGGCAACGGTGGCAAACGATGCCAGGGTATGTTCATTCATTTTCTCAAATATCTTATCTTTTAAATCACTCATAGCTGCTCCTCATTCATTATACATCATATCGATGGTGATATTCAAAAATTATGGCATTAACTAGCCTAATGAAACTTCATATCGTAGGGTGGGCTGTGCCCACCAAACATCGCTAATTTAATCGATCAAAGGTGGGCAAAGCCCACCCTACGCCAACAACACAGAAATCAACAACGGGTAAGCTCCAGCGTTGACTTCCCAATTTAGATTAGAATAATCTAACATGGAAATGTAAAAAATCAAGTTCGAAGGGCTTCAACTTTGCCCGGCATGATCTATCATTCTGAAAGCACGCTGCGATAGGTTTTGCCTTCGACCAACTTCAGGTAATCGAACAATGATTTTTCCAGCCGCTCAGCCATTTCCGGATTTTCATTGATAAGGTTGTTTTTCTCCTTTGGATCTCGATAGACATTGAACAGCTGCATCAAATCCAGTTCGGCGAAATATACCAGCTTCCATTCCCAGTTGTGATACAGGAAATAGCGCCGTTTGAACGAGGCCCGGCCGACAATATCTCTTCGGAGATACTGCTGTTTCTCATTTCTCAATATCAGCGGCACCAGCGATACCCCCATGTGGGGGTCATCATAGGGCGGGGCGACGGTGTAGCCGGCCAGTTCAACAATCGTCGGCGCCATGTCGGCCGCAATGACCGGGACGTCTTCAAAGCGCCCTTTGAGTCCGGGTGCAAAAAGGATCAGGGGGATGTGAATTTCCTCCTCGTAAACCGTATGCCCGTGTAGATTGGCGCCATGCTCCCAGAACTGTTCCCCGTGATCGGAAGTAAAAAGAATCACGGTTTGCTCATACAGTTTTTTTTGCTTGAGCCAACCCACAAACCGTTCAAAAGCCCGGTCGAGATAAGAAAGATTATTATCGTACAAATCACGGGGATGGTCACCAAAGTCAAGTCCACCGTCTTTTTTCCATAAATCATTATGAACATCCATCAAATGCAAAAAGCACAGAAACCGGTCGCCTGCCGGCACATTGACGATTTCCCGGCGCGCCGCATCAAAGACCTCATCTGCTGTGGCCGACTGGCGATCACTGACGGCCCTGGGGATGCTCAACTCAACCACGGGTGCATCCGGCGGGAAAATATGTCTGGGACCGAAGTCTTTCATCACCATAAAATGTTTGATGCCTTCGGCCAGCGCCAGTTTATGATAAAGGTTCTCGGCATATAGACCCGGCCCGTAGAGGGTGAATCGGCTTCGACCGGCCACCAGAAAGGGGAAAGCTGCAAAGGAGCCGCCCCCCTGGCTGTAGGCGCGGCGAAAGGAAATCGCCTCGTCACGGGCCCATTGGTCTAAAAACGGCGTGAGGTTACGCCGGTAGCCGGCTGAACGAAAGGCATCGCCGCGCAGGGCATCGACGACAATCACCATCAGGTTGAAGTTTTCCGGCAGCCTCGATGGAAGATTTTTCTTTAGCTGCCAGGGTTGGGGCCAGGGATGCGATAGGCCGTTATCTGCCGGTTGCTGGCCGAGTTGCAGCCGACGACCCTGGCCAAACACATTACCGAGCTTGCCGGCAAGCGCTGCATCGACCCGCGTCAGTTCATTGAATTGCAGGATTACCGCTTTGACTTCAGGGTACTTTCCAAGCGCATAAAAAGGCAGAAACCCTCCCATCAACGCCAGGGCCAAAGTAGCTGTCCAGCGGCTCAGCGTCCACATCTTATGGCGGCCAACCGGCATAAACTGCTCAAGCAGCAGCACGACGGCACCGGCTGCCACCACGGATATCACCTTCAAGATGGTACCTTTGAGATAGGAAAAAACCGTGAACCAGGGGTTGAACAATCGGCCGAACAACGCGAAATATAAAATGAGTCCGCATGCCCCAAAAACCAAAAATACGAGCAGCCGCCAGGTTGTTTTGCCGGACCGCTTCATCGTCAGCAATCCGGCAACCGGCCAGAACAAGGCCGCACCAAAGGACAGGGCAACGATGCCGACCAGACTGGACTTTTTGGACCAGGGTATTTGGGTAGTGATTCGATGAAAAACAGCTGCAAGCAGTATCCCGCCCCCGATGCTTAGAAGTAAAAATAGCTGTAAAACAGTGAATTGCAGATTGAGTTTGCTGATTTCCCATTTGATTGCCGTCATCAGAGAACCAAACAAAATCGCCATGAAAAATGCGAATAACGAAATGAATAGCAGGGAGGATATTACGGAAAACGTTTTTTGTGCCCGTAGAATTTTAGGCAAGCCGCGGCCAAAGCAAAATAGGATCGCCAGAACACCGACCCCAAACCAGAGACTGGTGTCGCCCGACAGCATCAACGGGAAGGCAACACGCAGACGGTGTTCAAATACCGAATCCAGAAATACATAATCCGCCATCCGCATGGAAGAGGGATCCAGGAAGGCGATAACGACTCCAAAAATAAAGACGAAGAGAAGGAACCTTGCTGCACCCCGTTCCGGCGCCTGAAGCAATTCCGACCCCATTCCCATATCGTTTTGCCCGGTATATTGAAAGGTAAGCATGCCCTGAATCAGAACGCAAATCAGCAAACCGGTCAGCAGCGGCGGTAAAATGTCAGCACGTTGATAAAACATCAACATCACTGTCGCGGCGATGCCCAACACTTCCAGACCGACGAAAATTTTCAGCAAGCGGGCACCGGATGTCGAGAAATCTCGTATTCGTGAGATCTGAAACCGGCAAACGACAATCAGGTATATCAACCCTGCGGCCACGCCGAACTGAATGTTGTTATCTACCCAGGCAAAGCCGGGACTTTCTCCCACAGAGATCTCCTGTCCCAGTTCGCTGTGAACGGCAGAATGCAACCCATATAACGTGACAATCGCAATCGCCCCCAGCAAGTGAAGCCAAGGCAAAATCCTTGTAATCCGATTCGGAATTTGCGTGTGAGGTGTTTGATTCATAGCGATTAAATGGGAGTTTAAAAGATCCAACTTTGCAACATGTCAATTATGATATTTAGTGCCTGAACGAAAAGTGGCCGTTTTTCCAGTTAGCCCGGCCGCTAATTATCACTCATTAAATTACTGCCGTTCAAAACGATGGCGAACAATAGCAAATCAATATTTAGCAGCGTTTTCT
>Ga0209786_1000253_pt1 | contig 21732 bp, 12 predicted proteins | sample WorMetilvaeELBA2_FD_187405 | JGI IMG/M metagenome (GOLD analysis project Ga0209786, IMG submission 187405) | Marine gutless worms symbiont microbial communities from Max Planck institute for Marine Microbiology, Germany - Olavius ilvae ELBA.2... ...
GTTCGCCATCGTTTTGAACGGCAGTAATTTAATGAGTGATAATTAGCGGCCGGGCTAACTGGAAAAACGGCCACTTTTCGTTCAGGCACTAATTAAGGATTTAAATCTGATTTAAAATGCAGATTTATAAAGATAGAATACCTTAATTATTCATTATTCAATATTCATTCCGGCGTGATGCGATAACCCGGGCTCGTCAGGTGTGTCTCCCGGCAGCGCGGACAGCGGCCGGGACGGGTAAAGCGCCGGCGGTCTTTAAACACAAAGCCGCACTTGAGGCATTCGCTGGCTCTGATCGTCAATTGACTGCCCTTGGCCGCCAGCGAACGGGCAATGTGGGCCAGGTGCTCATAGACTTCCTTTTCTTTAATACCCACCGCCCGCGACAACTCCCGGGCATCCTTCTCACCCTCGGCTAGCTGATCTATAATTTGCTGACGAATGGTTCCCATGGTCCAATTCTGTAAATGATGGTGGCTGAAGGCTGCAAATTCCAAATAACAAATATCAAACAAATCCCAAAGACCAAATTCAAAATTTCAAACCCTTGAATCAACGAGTTTGGGTGATTGAGTATTGGAAATTGGAATTTATTTGTTATTTGGGATTTGGAAATTGGAATTTCTTATATCGGCGACCAAAGTGCAAAACGATTAAAATCTCATCCACCACTGATCTCTTCTTTAAGCAGGCAGCAGGCAATTTTATACTCCGGCACCTCTTTATCATCATAGCTGATATTGCTGGGCTGAATCATTTTATTCATGACACAGCCTTCGGCGATGTCCAGTTTAAAAAAATCCTGTTCGTTGAGTTTGGCGGTGGGCACCAATTGGTCTTCCTCAAAGCACAGGCTGTGAATCGGAAAATCCTCACACAGCGGACAGCGGTAGACCCTGCCGTTGGGAAATACGAAATAATTGTCGGCCACCGTGCCGGCACATTCAAATTTTTCTGCGGCGCCTAAAAACACTTTCGGATAAGTGACATGAATACCAAGCTCGGCAATCGCCGCGGCAGCCTTCGGAACGGTGCTCAGCCACTGGGCCCGCGAAACCTGGAGTGAGTTGCCGGAATCGGAGGCGTCCCGGTCTATCGCGGATTTTCCCCGCAGCCCGATCACCTGGATAAAAAACCTGGCGATTCCCAGCTTTTCCAACAGGGGCGCCATCATTTCGAGTTCATGAATATTGCTGCTGCTGACCGTATAGATGAGGCTCGTCGTAAAACCCCTGTCAATCGCCCGGCGAATCCCAGCCAAACAGGTATCGTAAGAACCGACGCCGCGAATTCGATCGTTGGTTTCACGGGTGGCGCCATCCAGGCTGAAACTGAAATAATCAACCTGGGCGGGGGTGACCTTGGAAAGGATGTCGCCAAACAGGTAGCCGTTCGTATCGATGGTAATGGAGCCGAAACCCAGGCGGCGGGCATGGGCCACGGCTGCCGCAAGTTCCGGGTGAAGCGTGGGCTCGCCGCCCAAAAAGATAAGATTCATCGAGCGGCTGTTATCGGCAAACGCTGCCAACCAGGCCTTGATGGTCGGCAGCGCCAGGGTATTTTTGCCGTGCTGGGCAGGATTGATGTAGCAGTGCCGGCACTTCAGATTACACTTGGTCAGAATGTGAAAAAATAAGTTGGTGGAGTGTTTGGAAAAGGCAACGGTACGGGACAGGGTCATATTTTAGTGATCAGTCGTTTGATTTTCTTTTTGGCGGTTATCAATTCTTCATTGGTGACTCGCAGGCGAATGGACATGTATTCCGCAAATATGCGGTATAAGAGCAGCAAAAAGTCCAGCTTCTCATCCATGGTATCCTGATTGGAGATCCTGTTTTTGGCGGAGGTGTCCACGGCCAGGCAGATCGTTTTCCCCACCGCATACACCGATGCCGATCGTTTCAGACTGTCGATGATGCGCATCTCACCGAAAATTTCACCCTTCTTATCGATTGTAATAATCTCCAGGCCTTCTTTGCTAACCCGCAATTTGCCGGAAAGCAGAAAATAAAGCCATGGATCCAGATCACCCTCTTTGATGATCCGTTCACCATCTTCATACTCTCTGATTTTGCTTAATCTGAGCAGTTTTTGAAGACTTTTGGTTTCAAAATTTTTGAGGGCGGGAATTGCCAGCAGTTTTTGAATATTTTCAATATTATCTTTTAAATATTTTGATTCGAGCATATCATCCTCCGGCCATTATTTATCGGCAATAATACAGAAGTTCATTTTATACCGCAAATTTAAAAAGGGCAAGCGGTAATTCGGCTGTATAGATGATATTTGCATAGATATTATATAGTTAACGTGGATAGGCGCCAAACCGCGACCCGCCGCAAGGCACTGACCAGGGCCGATATTCGCTGGGCATTCTTGGAATTTTGGAACGAAAATCCAAACAAAAATTATCTGGATATATTCAAAGCCCAAGTTAACAGTGGATAGAATACAGCGGATACTGTTTGGCCGCCTCAGATGCTTTCCAGGCAATCTTTAGACAAATTTTCGTCGAACTCCACCGGGTAACAGCCGTCGAAACAGGCTTTGCAAAAATTTTCCTCCGGATTGTCAATCCCGCTGGCTTCCAGCAGCCCATCGATGCTTAAATAATACAGGGAATCCAGTCCCAGGTGATGCGTCAGGTCGTCAACCTCCATGCGGGCGGCAATTAATTCGCCCCGGGTCGAAAAATCGATGCCGTAGTGACATGGGAAACGATGGGGCGGGCCGCTGACGCGCATGTGTACTTTGCCGACCCCCAATTCCCGCAAGGCTTTGACCCGGGTTTTAATGGTGGTACCCCGGATAATTGAATCTTCAATGATGATAATATCTTTGCCCTTGAGCAGTTCCTTGACGGGATTGAGCTTGATGCGGACGCCAAAATCGCGCATACTCTGGGTCGGCTGAATAAAAGTCCGCCCCACGTAATGGTTGCGGATCATGCCCATCTCGAAGGGAATGCCGGATTCCTCGGAATATCCCAGGGCCGCATACGTTCCGGAATCAGGAAACGGCATCACAAAGTCACCCTCAACGGGTGCCTCCTGGGCCAAACGCCGGCCAAAGGCTTTGCGGGTGAGATAAACGTTTTGTCCAAATATGGTGCTGTCGGGCCGCGCAAAATATATGAATTCGAAAATGCAGAAGGCCCGGCGCTGGCCGACCGGCGTTTTTATGCTTTTAATGCCATCGGCGCTGATGATGACAATCTCCCCGGGATCCAGTTCGCGGATAAACTCCGCTTCAACCAGGTCAAAGGCACAGGTTTCGGATGCCAGCACATAATTGCCGTTTAGTTTGCCCAGGGCCAGCGGTCTGAAACCGGATGGATCTTTGATGCCGATGACTTCCCCCCGGCTGGTCAGCATCACGAAGGAAAATGCACCTTGGAGCCTGGATACCGTATTCACCAGGGCCTCTTCAAAACCGTAAATCAGGTTTTTTACAAACAGGTGCAAAAATATTTCGCTGTCCATGGTGGATTGGAAAATGGAACCGGCCTCTTCAAGCTCGTTTTTCAGGGTGTGCGCGTTGACAATGTTGCCGTTGTGGGCCACGGCATAGGATTTTTTGCGATGGCGCACCAGAAACGGCTGGGCATTGGTCAGTACCGAGCTGCCCGTCGTGGAATAGCGGGCATGGCCGATGGCACAGGCTCCCTCCAGTTCATCGAGCTTATCCATTGTGAAGACATCGGACACCAGCCCCATACCCTTGTGTTCATCGATCGTCTCGTCACGGCAAACGGAAATGCCGGCGCTTTCCTGTCCCCGATGCTGCAGGGCATACAATCCAAAATAGGTTATCGGTGCAGCTTCGGGATGCCCGCAGATGCCAAAAATACCGCAGGCTTCGCGCGGCTTATCAAAGTCGGTCATGTTAGTTAGTTTCCTCTATTCTAAGAATTTTTAAAATATCCTGCTGCCTGACCGGTTGTAGGTTTCAGGTCTCGGGTGTCAGGTGTCAGGCTTCTGGCCGGCTAGGAGCTGCGCAAACGGCCGGTCTAATTAAATATTAAACTGCTCAAAATTGTAGGGCGGGCCTTCGTTCCTGCCTGATTCGAGCTAACGTGAAGTCCAGAGCTAAGGTTGGCACGGTGGCCGATCCTACTCCTCTTTACGCAGTAGATGAGCAATTATAACACAGCTGTCTAATAGCGGGGTAATTTTTTAAAATCTCTTAACTTTTTAACAGTTACTGTCTGCACCGTAGAACTTTTCGCGGAGATTACCGTGAGAAATTTATCCATTATAATCGATAGAGCGCAGCGATTCCATCAATCCGCAATCCGAAATCTAAAATCCGCAATCCCAAATTTTAACTCGCACCTTCATACTGATTAAACCGCGTTGAACTTGCAATTTCAGATTTTAATGCATTCACCACCCCACGCTCACCCAATCGGCGTATTCTCCACCAGGTCCCACACCCCGCACGGGCAGGCGCCGGCGCAAAATCCGCAACCGATGCAGCGGTCTTTATCCACCACATATTCATAATCGGCACCCTCCAGTTCGGTTTTGCTAATGGCGTGCTGGGGGCAGATCGCCACGCATATGCCGCAATCCCGGCAGGCGCCGCAGGATGAACATTGCGACCCGCAGTGATCCAGATCATTGTATTCCGTAATACGGGGGTCGAAATATTCCAGGGTGATGCGGTTGCGGTCGATCATTTCGCGTCTTTTTACCTCGAGGGGCTTGTCTTCCAGAATATCGCAGATGGTCTCGGCCACAATGCGTCCGGCGCCAATAGCCTCGGTCAGCAGGCCGGGTTTGACGACATCGCCAATGGCAAATATTTTGGGGTCGGTCGTTAAAAAGCGCTCGTTGACTTTGATGAATCCGTTGTCCTCGGCCACGTCAGCAGGCAGAAATTCAAGATCCGGCACGTCGCCGATGGAGATGATGACGGTCTCGGCCGGAATTTGCTCCCCGTCGGTCAGCGTCACGGCCTTATCGGTAATCTCCCTGGTAAACACCGGCCATTTGAATTGAGCGCCGATCTCTTCAGCGGCTTGTCTTTCCTTACCGAAAGATGCCGGCTCCTGAACGTCCAGCAGCGTGATGTGATCGGCACCGAGACGATGCGCTTCAGTGGCGGCATCGCATCCCACATTGCCGGCGCCGATGACAACGACATGCCGGCCGACCTGGGCGGTGCCGGCTTTGGCACTTTCGAGGAATTCCAGCGCGCTCAGCGCTCTCTCATTGCCGGGAATCGGCAGCATCCTGGGCTTTTGCGCGCCGGTGGCAATCACCACAAAATCGAAATCTTCGCGCAGCTGTTTGACGTCCTGCGCTGCCAATGGCTGCTGGTGATGAACATGGGGCAAGACCTCCTTGACCCGTTTCAATTCAGTGGTAATGACCTCTTTCGGAATGCGGCTGGCCGGAATAACGCGGCTGAACTTGCCGCCGATCTCCTGGGCCGACTCATAAATCACGACCTGATGTCCTTTCAGGCGCAGCTGCCAGCCGACGGAGATACCGGCCGGTCCGCCGCCGATGACGGCAATTTTCTTATCCGATTCCAGCGGCAGCTCCGGCAGGGCGGCTTTGATGCTGGCCTGGCCCAATTGGGTGGTGTCCACCGGTGCCAAGGCCGAAATCTGCCGGGTACAGGACTGCATGCACAAATTGGGGCACAGGTAACCGCAAACAGCCGCCGGAAAAGGAGTGTAGGCCAATGCCAGGTCGACGGCCTCATCCACCCGGCCTTCCCGGATCAGCTGCCAGCGCTGCTGCACGGGAATCCCGCTGGGGCAGGATGCCTCACAGGGGGCGGCATAGGTGCGGTTTTCCCAAACCGGAACAAAGCGCCGCAGGTGCCCCGAAGTTATCAGGGCAATCGGGCTGCGGTCCAGGTCGGTCAGGTCTCCGATCAGCCCGCCCTGGCCGAGTTCCTTATCCCAGACTTGTGATTTAAACGATCCCATCGATCGCATGGGCCGTGATATTTTTTCCTGGGGGGTGCGGGCAACCAGCAGCTGCCATTGGCTGCGATCGGAAAGTGGCGCGATCAGTTCTAAACGGCCGATGCGGTCGAGATAAATCCGGATATTTTCAAGCAGCCAGTTCCAGTCCTCATCGCCCATGGTGACCAGCTTGGCATCCGATTCGCTGTAACCGCTGTGGGGGCCGCGAAAAAACACTTTGCCGCCGACCATTCCCACGAATGGGCGGTAGCCGAGAACATTATCGTTGTTTTGCGCTTCATAGCCGCAGATCACCGCAAGGCCGCCGGCCATAAATTCGCCGAAGTAGTCTCCGGCCGATCCCAGGATCCAAAGCTCCGGCGGGTCAAAACGCGGATTTTGTTTGGTCATGGTCATGCCCCGGGCGCCGATGTTGCCGGCCACGAATATTTTCCCCTGGGCCATGGCATTGGCACACCCGTTGCCGACGTTGCCATGCACCACGATCTCAGCCCCGGCATTCAGCCACCCCACGTCATCGGAGGCCGGCCCGTGGACCTCGATCGAAGTGTTGGCAAATCCCATGGAGCCGACCCGTTGTCCGGGCTGTCCGATGATTTCAATGCTGACTGGTTCGTCACCGGCCCGCCACAGCCGTCCGCCGATGCCGTGTTGGCCGTAAGCTTCAATCCGCAGATTGCGGTGTCCCTGTTTGACGGCCGCCTGAATCTGTTCTTCGATAATCCGCGAATCAACCCGGTCGCCGGCGACTCTCCCGGCGATGTTAAAGACGGCTGATTGGTCTATGGTTTCCTGGTTAGACATGTCCTTACTCCAATATATTTTTTTCAGACAAGGTCGTATGTGTTCCTTGATCACTCCCGCTGCGCTTTGCTAAACCTTTCCGACTTTGCCTCGCCTGAGCTTGTCGAAGGCCTCATTCCGACTTCCGTCCTCTGTCCTCTGACCCCTATGGCCCGTCATTTGCACCCAAACAACGATCGACACCAGTAATAACCAATAACAAATAACTACTTCCTCTGACCTCTGCCTTCTGACTTCTGCCTTCTGACTTCTGACCCCTGTGGCCCGTCATTTGCACCCAAACAACGATCGACACCAGTAATAACCAATAACAAATAACTACTTCCTCTGACCTCTGCCTTCTGTCCTCTGCCTCTACGCTCTACGCCATGCCCTCCGCACTGTGCTAAGCTTTCCGACTTTGCCTCGCCTGAGCTTGTCGAAGGCCGATTTCCGACTTTGCCTCGCCTGAGCTTGTCGAAGGCCGAATTCCGTCCTCTGACCTCTGTCTTCTGTCCTCTGACCCCTGTGGCCCATCATTTGCACCCAAACAACGATCGACACCAGCTAATAACCAATAACGAATAACAAATAACTACTTCTTCTGTCTTCTGTCCTCTGACTTCTGTCATCTGTCTTCTGACCTCCCTCTGAACCCTGAACCTCTGAACCCTGAACCCGGAACCTCAACTTACACCACATACTTAATCTGCAGCCTCTCAGCGGCCGCCCGATCATTGATACCCAGGGCATCCGACATCCCGATCGGCAGGGAGGTGGAGCGTCCCAGCGGAGCGACGATTTTCTTCAGTTCGGTATCAAAGCTCAGGTAAACATCCACCACCCGCTGGGCCACATCCTCGGCATCCAGGCGCCGGTAGAGGCGCGGATCCTGGGAGGTAATTCCCTTGGGGCAGAGTCCGATATTGCAGATGTTGCAGCGATCCGATTCCGACCCCAGGCAGCCGGCGGCCGCCTGCATGATATATTTTCCGATTTGAATGCCGCTGGCGCCCAGCATGATGAGGGCTGCGGCATTGGCCGCCAGATTCCCGGTTTTGCCGACACCGCCGCCTGCAAACAGCGGGACCTGGTTCTGCATGCCGATATTAACGAGATTCAGGTAGCAGTCGCGGATGTTGCTGGCAATTGGATGCCCCATGTGATTCATGGATACGTTGTAGGCCGCCCCCGTTCCGCCGTCCTCGCCGTCGACGGCCAGACCGGCGGCGTAGGGATTGCGCGTCAGATTGTTCAAAACCGCCAATGAGGTCGACGTCGCCGATATCTTGGGATAAACCGGCACCCGGAAGCCCCAGGCCATGTACATGGACTGGATCATTTTGGCCACGGATTCCTCGATCGAATATTTGGTCTGATGGGTGGGCGGACTGGGCAGATTGATGCCGGTCGGCACGCCGCGAATGGCGGCGATCAGTTTGTTGACCTTGTACCACATCAACAGGCCGCCATCACCGGGCTTGGCACCCTGCCCGTATTTGATTTCGATGGCGCAGGGATCTTCCTTCATCTTTGGGATGGCGTGAATAATTTCATCCCAGCCGAAATATCCGCTGGCAATCTGCAAAATGACATATTTTAAAAACCGGGATCGCAACAGCCGCGGCGGGCAGCCGCCCTCACCGGTACAGATCCGCACCGGCATGCCCAACTCTTCATTGAGGTAGGCGATTCCCATTTGGAGGCCTTCCCACATGGTGGGTGACAGGGCGCCGAATGACATGCTGCCGATCACCAGGGGGTAGATTTCCCGCACCGGCGGGATCCATCCGTTGGTTTGCATGAACTTCAAATTGTCCTCGGGGGACAACACCCGTCCCAGCAGGGTGCGCATTTCGAATTCGTGGCGTCCCGCATCCAGGGCGGGGTCGGTCAGCATTGAAATCCGGATGAACTTTAAGCGGTCCAGTACCCCGTCTTTGGCATTGCGTCGTCCGCCCCGGCGGCGGGCCTGTCCGCCCCGGTCACCATGAAAACGAAGTTTATCGGTTTCATCGGCGCGGGCCGGCGCAATGGCATCGTTGGGACAAACCATGTTGCACATGGCACAGCCGACACATTTGTAGGCCGGATCGGTTTTCTGGCGAATGCCGTAGTAGGACTTGTAGACACCGGCGGGCGCCTCGGTAAATCCGACCGGAGGCTTGAACTCGCGCTTGCGAAACACCCCGAATTCGATGGCATTGACCGGGCATACGGCCGTACATTTGCCGCAAAGCGTGCATTTATCTTTGTCCCATCCAATCTGCCACGGAAGATCTTTAACGCTTAATGTGGAAGGGCTAATGGGTCTGTCTGGGAGCATATTGACACCTCCTGTCGGTCCGGACCGACAACGACCGTATCCAAGTGCATCGGCTGAAAGTCGCTGTGTTTATCGCGATTGGGAATCGCAGAATCCAGGCCGCATATTTCTGAAGCAAACGCGTAAATTCCGGGTCTTCCGCCGACCACCCCCGGCCGGAGTTTCTTGCGATCCTGCACCATAAAAACGCTGTGATCCGGCAGGCAGCCGATGACGCAATTGGGCCCATCGATGATCAACTGCCGGCAGGTTTGCTTCAGGTTCTTTAGAAAATAGGCGTTGGGATGATTTTCGAGATCGTTGTTCTGCAGCGGAGTGATAATGTGCTTGTAGGCATCGAGGCCCAGGCCCAGCTTCTTGATCGCATAATGCAGGATATGGGTGAAGACTTCCGAATCCGATTGATAGCCGGTGTAGCCGTCAAAATCCCGTGATTCGAGGTAGGATCGGATCGGAACAAACGCGGTGTTTTCCCCGTTGGTCATGGTCGAGTAGCCCTGGATGAAAAACGGGTGGCAGGCATAGAGCGTGATGGCATAGTTGGTGTTCTGCCGTCCCTGGGCCATGATCACCCTGGCATGCAGTTCCTTGCGATCCAGGTTTAAATGCTCCGCCACCAGCATCGGGTCCCCGATTTCCTTAATCATGATGACATCCGGCCAGAAAGAATAAACGATCATGTCGTTTTTCTCCTCGCCCATGGCCCTGAGTTGGAGCCGGATCGACAACAACCGGTCATATAGTTCATCCTGGCTGAAGTCTTCCCATTCCTCGGGATATTCGTAGGCGCGGACCAGATATACATCACGCTTGGGTACACCCGGCGGCGGCACTTTGGGTAATTTGATGGAAATCTTGTACTTGGTCATAAAACCGATATCCATCATAAACGAATCCAGGCGCCGGATCCCGGAGTCGCTGAAAATGCCGGACAAAATGGGAGCATCCTTCATATCCTCGAACGGCCCGGCCAGATCACGTAAAAAAATTCCGACCCCGGAGCAGTCATGACCTTCCCGCATAACATCGAGCGCCTCCAGCGCAACCATGGGAGACAACGGATCCTTGCTGGTTATGGAAAATAGACGGCACATTGCTGTTTTCTCCTTTTAACGATAGGTCGCCGGTTATCGTTTTACGGCCGGCGATACGTTGAACGGATTATTTATGCCAGGTATCCCGCTATATGCAACAGGGGACAACTCAACACTCTGAAAAGTCAAACTAAAGCATTCTCGGGCGTGCAGCTAAAAGACGGGGGCATTTGATGGGCTGGTGTCCCTGGAAATTATGACAGGGGTTAAACGTTAATATTTTTTACAATGCCATCCAACACTCTTGGTTGTGCCCGCATGGGCAGGTTTGAATAATATCCCAAAACTACTGAGACGCCCAATTATTAACTTAAATATTTAGAACCTGTCTCTATATCATTTTTTTTTGATTTGGAAAATATTAATTTAAATAAATTTGCATTTGAATTTAATGTAGTTTAAATCGTATCCATGTTACAAAAATGTAAAAAAAGGTTCACCGTTCTGGGTTCTGGGTTCAGAGGTTCAAGGTTCAAGGTTCAGAGGTTCAAGGTTCAGAGGTTAATATGGAATCGTTTGCTCAGTCATTTTAAAATAGACAGAATACATTATTCGATATTCGCACTTTAGAACCTCTTGTTCATTTGGATTGTTGGCTCCGTGCCCGGCGGCGAAACTATACCCTTGTATAAAACCTAAAAAATCACAACACCGGGTTTTTATATCGTGATCGTCGTCGTACTCGTACTTCGTCTTCGATACTGAAAGCGGTTCAAAAGCCTCGAGAACGAGGACGAGGACGAGGACGAGGACGAGCATGAGGACGAGGACGAAACGTAGAGTTAGCTCATATGAAACTGGTACCATTACGAGAGATAGATGCTGGGCAGGCGAGCGAGCTTCACCCTTCGGGCTCGCTCACCTGCCCAGCATCTATCTCTCGTAATGGTACCAGTTTCTTTGATTTGACTGGACGCTCGCGGCCAGCGGCGACGCTCGTGTGAATCGACATGAAATGACGAATGAAAATTGATCCGCCGAAGGCGGAACGAATGATGGAATCGCTCTTGGCCTGCGTAGCCTTTTTGGCGAAACGGGCTCGCGAAATCTTATTTAAAAAATGGATAGAATTCATTATTCGATGTTCACTGTTGGACGTTCGAAGTTCGATGTTCATTAGTTTTTTTTCAATTTAGCCGGTCGTTTTTTCGGCCGGCCGCTGGGCTGAACCCTCGAAACCCTGAACCTCTGAACCCGGAACCCTGAACCTTTGAACCCTTCAACCTCTGAACCCTGAACCCTGAACCCAGAACCTCTGAACCTAATTTAGCCTTTTATTTTGACATGCCCGGCACTTTATTTTATATTTGCTTTAACTAAAATATCCTTCAGAATACAAAGAAAGACAAATTTCAATTCACATAAAGGCACAGTACAAGACATCTTCAACCCGGACCCGACAAGCCGTGATTGACTATTGCATATTGAATATTTGTGGAAATCGCTTCAATCCGCGTTTTTGATAGCTTTTTATAATCGATCCGCCGGAGGCGAACCTTAAATATTCAATATTCATTCGAAAATCTTCAATTATCTCTAGCGCTGTCTACAGAGGAGCAGCTATGTATATCAAGCAGTCAGACTTACTTTTGGGAACGAGCATGGATTTCGTCAAGAAAATCATGGACATCTCTCGCATGGTATCCCATGAGAAGGGAGACGTTCTGTTTCATGAAAATGATGAGTCACGCTATTTTTATATCCTGCTTAACGGACATGTCAGGTTGAGCGTTGGCGAGGGCGGTCATGTGGTTTACGATGTCGGACAAAACGGCGAGGCCTTTGGCTGGTCCAGTTTGATCGGCAGAGACGTATACTCAGCCTCGGCGCAGTGTGTGGAGCCGAGCAAATTGCTGGTGACCGACCGCGATGAACTGGGTAAAATACTGGAAGAAGATCCGGCCAACGGGATGATTTTCGTGAAACATCTTGCGGCAACCCTGGGAAATCGTCTTATTGAAACTTACAAAATGATCCCGACTTAATCGGCTTAATAATTCAGCACCGCTGTTGAGCTCATAAGCGGGTGAGCTCATAAGTTGGTGAGCTCATAAGCCGGTAAGTTCATAAGCTGGTGAGCTGGTGAAGCGCATAAGGTCGAAAGCTGGTAAGTTGATAAGCTGTTTAGAAAATTTTTTGATTGCAACGGATTTTTTACTCATAAGCTTACCAACTAATGGGCTCACGAACTAATGAGCTTATCAGCTTACGAACCGTTATTTCAATCCGCAATCCGCATTCCCAAATCCAAAATCAAGCAAGGGGGTGTATTATGGCCGACATTTTATCACCATCCTCAAACAAAGAAGCAATGACCCGCCGTCAATTCTTGTGGCTATCATCCCTGGCCGCCGCCGGATTCATGGCCGGCTGCGCCACCAATCCCGTTACCGGTGAAAGTCAGCTGATGCTGATATCCGAAGATCAGGAAATTCAGATTGACCGGCAATACTCGCCCTTTCAATTTTCAGCTGACTACGGAACGACCCAGGACAAAAGTTTAAACAGCTACCTGGACCGCACCGGCCAGAGAATGGCAGCCCGCAGCCACCGCAGTCACATGCCCTATAATTTTCACGTGGTCAACGCCAACTATGTCAACGCCTATGCCTTTCCGGGCGGCAGCATTGCCTGCACGCGCGGAATCCTGCTTGCGCTGGACAATGAGGCTGAACTGGCGGCCTTGCTGGGACACGAGCTGGGTCACGTCAATGCCAGGCACACCGCCGAACAAATGTCGAAGGGCATGCTGACCCAGGCGGTCGTCGGTGGTCTCGCCGTGGCGGCGGGCACCCGGGGGGCAGCTTACGGCAACATTGCCTCCCAGTTGGGTCAGGTGGGCGCCGGCGCACTGCTGGCATCTTACAGCCGCGACAACGAGCGCCAGGCCGATGCCCTGGGTATGGATTATATGGTGGAGTCCGGCTACAGCTCCGAGGGCATGGTTGGCTTAATGGATATGCTCAAAAGCATGGGCAAACATCAACCCAGTGCCATCGAGCTGATGTTTGCCACCCACCCCATGAGTGAGGAACGCTACCAGACAGCCGTTCAAACCGCCGAAACCAAATACAGTGCGGCTAAAAAATATCCATTGTACCGTGAACGCTACAAGGACAACACGGCCCGGCTGCGGGCCCAAAAAGGCGCCATCGATCAGATGCAGCTGGCTGAAAAGGATATGGCCAAAAAGGATTTCACAGGGGCGGACAAACATTTGCGCAGGGCCCTCAAAAAAACGCCGGGCGATTACACAGCCCTGGTCATGATGTCCAAAAGCCAGTTGATCCAGAAAAACTGGGCCATCGGTCGCCAGTATGCCGAGATGGCCCAGCAATCCTACCCCCAGGAGGCCCAGGCTTACCATTTGAGCGGATTTGCCAACGTTAAATTAAAGAACTATGACGGGGCCCTGGAAGAATTCAATCGCTATGACCAGGTGCTTGCCGGCAACCCCAATACCCTTTTCTTCAAGGGCTATTGTTATGAAGGCATGAAGAAATATCCTCAGGCCGGTAAAGAATACCAGCGCTACCTGCAATCCGTAAACCAGGGCAACTATGCCAAGCATGCCTACAGCCGGTTGCGGCAATGGCAGGCGCAGGGGTTGATTTAGATTAATTTAATCGGTTCATTGTTCAGGGTTCAAAATCTGCAAAGTTTTGCTCGGCTCGGATGAGAAAAAAAATGAGCTAAAATGAACTAAAATTAGAAAATGACTAAAATTGTGGAGTCGCTCTGCTCCATCTATTATTTAATAAAAACTCTAAATTTGGCAGCCAACAGGCATCATGTTCATAAAATAACATAAAAGTACTGGTTGACGCTTTTGTGATTAAATCGATAGAATACCTTAATTTTAGTCATTTTAGTCATTTTTCAACTTTAGTCATTTTTTATCTTTTAGTCATTTCTAATTTATTCATTACATAACGGACAACTTACCTTGCCTCTCGATCTCCCAAGACCACTAATCGAAGACTACCAAAACCGCCGGCAAACCTTTCAATCCGCCGCTGAAACGGCCGGAGTGCCGCCGATCAACGATCCCGCGATTCAAAAGACCATCGCGCAGGTATTTGCCTTCAGTGATTTTGTGGCCGCCGGCTGTATCCGCGAACCGGCCCTGTTGTCCGACCTGGTCGACAGCGGTGATCTGAAGCGAAACCCGGCACCCGCCGACCATCACCGCAGATTCGAAAACCTGCTGGCAGATGTTAACGATGAAGACACCCTGCTGGGCGCGCTGCGCCATAATAGGCGCCGCGAGATGGTTCGCATCGCCTGGCGTGATTTAGCCGGCTGGGCGGATCTGAACGAGACCATGCAGGCACTGTCGGCTTTTGCTGATGCCTGTCTGGATCAAACCCTCAGCATACTTTATCGCTGGCAGTGTGAGAAATTCGGTATACCAACGGCCGATGACGGCACTCAACAGCAGCTTGTGGTTCTGGGACTCGGCAAGCTGGGGGCCCGGGAGTTGAACTTTTCCTCGGATGTGGATTTGATTTTCAGCTATCCCAGGGGCGGCCGGACCCGCGGCACCGCCAGCAGTCTGAGCAACGAAGATTTTTTTTCCCGGCTGTGCCGTCGCCTGATAAAAGTCATCGGTCAATCGACGGCCGCCGGCCTGGTTTTCCGGGTGGATCTGAGACTGCGCCCCTTCGGTGAAAGCGGCCCTTTGGCCATGGATTTCAACGGCCTCGTGCAATATTATCAGGAACAGGGCCGCGAATGGGAGCGCTATGCCTTGATCAAGGCCCGAACCGTGGCCGGCGATAAGGCGGCCGGAAATTATTTGCTGCAGCATTTGCATCCGTTTATCTACCGCCGTTATCTGGACTACAGCGCCTTTGAATCGCTAAGAGAAATGAAGCAGATGATCGCCCGGGAAGTCAAACGCCAGGGCATGGCCAACGACATCAAGCTGGGGCCGGGCGGAATACGGGAAATCGAATTTTTCGGCCAGATATTCCAACTGATTCGCGGCGGCGTGACACCGGCCCTGCAGGAAACCGGGATTTTAAAAGTGCTCAAAACGCTGGCAGACGAGCGCACCATCCCACAATCGGTGGGCCGGGAGTTGGCCGAGGCCTATGTGTTTTTGCGCAATACCGAAAACAGGCTGCAGGAGTATGCCGACCAGCAGATCCACCAAATTCCGGCCGGTGACGAAGGCCAATTGCGTCTGGCTGTTTCCATGGGCTTTGCAGATGCGACATCCTTTTTCTCGGCCCTGAACCAACACCGGGACAGGGTCCACGGTCATTTTCAGATGCTTCTTGAGCCCGGTGACAGTGGGGACGGTCCGCAAAAATCGGAAACGCCGCTGGACAGCATTTGGCAAAATGAGATGGAAAGCCGGCAGGCTGGCCAAAAGCTGGCCGAGCTGGGCTACGATCAGCCGGAGCAGGTGCTGCCGCTGCTCGAGTATTTGCGAAACGATCCGGAAACCCGGGCGTTGAGCCCCAAAGGCCGCCGCCGACTCGATAAATTGATGCCGCGGTTTTTAAAAGAAATCGGTGCCTGTGAAAACCCGCTGGCTACGCTGCGCCGCATCGTTGACCTGATTAAAACCATTGAAAGGCGCACCAGCTATCTGGCCCTGTTGCTGGAAAACCCGACCGCCCTGTCCCATCTGGTGAAGCTGTCCAACGCCAGCCCCTGGATCGCCTCGTTTCTAGCCAGCCATCCGGTGCTGCTGGATGAACTGCTCGATCCGCGAACCCTCTATCGACCGCCGCAAAAAGATGAAATGGTAACAGGGCTGCAGCAACGCCTGGCATTGATACCGCCCGAAGATCTCGAGTACCAGATCGAACAGCTTTGCATTTTCAAGCAGATTAATGTGTTGCGCGTGGCCACCGCCGATGTCACCGGCACCTTGCCGCTGATGCGGGTCAGCGACTATCTCTCCGAAATTGCGGAAATTATTTTAAGCGAAGTGGTTGACCTGGCCTACAATCATCTGGTGTCGAAACACGGCGCCCCGGCCTGCCGCCTGGGCGACACCCCCTGCCAGCGGGGCTTTGCCGTTATCGCCTATGGCAAACTGGGCGGATTGGAGCTGGGCTATGGATCGGACCTCGACCTGGTTTTTTTGCATGCCGGTACCAGTGAGCCAACCAGCGGCGGCCAGCGAACCATCGACAGCGCGCAATTCTATAACCGGCTGGGCCAGCGCGTGATTCACATTTTGACGGCCCATACCCGGGCCGGCAAGGCCTACGAAATCGACATGCGGTTGAGGCCCAGCGGCAGTTCCGGCATTCTGGTCAGCCACATCGATGCCTTCAGCGAATACCAGACCACCGAAGCCTGGACCTGGGAACATCAGGCCCTGATTAAAGCCCGCCCCATTTGCGGCGACGATCTGATCGCCGACAACTTTGAGAAAATCCGCGCCCAAGTGCTTGCCCGGCAGCGATCGGGCCCCGAACTGAAAGAAGAAGTCCTTCGGATGCGCGAGCGAATGCGCCGGGAGTTGCTGAAACCGAAGCCGGACGTGTTTGACCTCAAGCAGGACGAAGGCGCCATGGTCGACATCGAGTTTTTGGTGCAGTATCTGGTGCTGCTCAATTCCCACAAGCATCCCGGCCTCCTGCAGTGGACCGACAATGTCCGCCTGCTTCAAACCCTGATTGAAACCGGCATGATGGACGAGTATACCGCCCACCTGCTCAAGCACGCCTATCTGATTTACCGGGCAGCCGCCCATCAGCTCAGCCTCCAGGAAAAGCCGGCCATAGTCCCCCGGGATAAATTTGACCTGATGCAGAAAAGCGTCGCCGAAATCTACCAAAGTTTTTTCAAATTAAATCAATAAAATAAAAACCAAACGTTACATATTTGTAATAATTTGCTCCGATTTATTCCAAATATGTAACATCCATTTCTAAAAATTCCAACCTCAAAACTCAAATAAAATACTGAAATTATTCGGCTAAACGAACACAAGCATCGTATGGCACACATGTTGCTGATACAACAATGATTAAATTAAACGAAAAGCAACAGCATAATTTCAACAGCATAATTTCAATGGACACCATTTACCAAAATGCCTCAGCGCAGCTGCAGCAAAAAACCCGGGATCTGGTTGACCGCCTGTTTCAGGGAAAAGTGCGGGACTTTCTGAGGCAGCACGCGCGTATTCTGGATGATTATTTCATCGAGGCCTTTGAAACCAGCATGGTCGGCCCCCGCATGGATATCAGCAAAAATCCGTACGCCATCATCGCTCTGGGCGGATACGGCCGGGCCGAGCAGTGCATTCACTCCGATGTGGATCTGCTGTTTCTATTTAAGAAAAAGGTGCCGGAGCAGGCCGAAAATCTCATTCGGGAGGTTGTCTACCCCCTATGGGATATCGGATTGGAGGTCGGCTACGCAACGCGGTCGCTGAAGGAGTGCTTGACGCTGGCCGCCAAGGATTTTGAGATTTTGACCCCGCTGCTGGATGCACGGTTCATATGCGGTTGGTCGCATATATATTCGGACTTAATGGATCAGGTACGGGAAAAGGTCATCCGCAAAAAATCCCGCGCCCTTGTCAACTGGCTGATAGAAAATAACACACTGCGCCATGCCCATTTCGGCGACTCGGCATATCTGCTCGAGCCCAACCTCAAAGAAGGCCGGGGCGGCCTGCGGGACTATCACACCATGCTGTGGGTCGCGCAAATTGAGTTTAACATCAAAGGTACCCGGGACCTGGAATACTTCGGTTTGCTGTCCCACGAAGAATATCAAACTTTAAAGCGCTCCCTGGCCTTTATCTGGAAGGTACGCAACCGCCTGCATTTTTTGTGCGGTAGAAAATACGATCAACTGCACTTTGAAAACCAGATCAAGCTGGCGGAAGCCATGCAGTATAAGAAAAGCAGGGGCCAGCAGCCGGTCGAGCGGTTTCTGGGTGAGTTGCATGGCCGCATGGAGTCGTTGAAGCAGCAGCATTTGATGTTCCTGTATGAACTGGGGTTGGAGAAAAAGCGCAAACGCAGAAGAAAACCGCAGAAACAAAGCAAGGTTGAAGGCCTTGCCGTGAGTGAGCTGGGCCTGCTCACTTTTGCCGCGCCCGAACAAATTGTGGAATCGCCGGAGCTTCTGATCAAAATTTTTGAAGAAAGTGCCCGGCTGAAAATTCCGCTGAGCGCCGAAGCCAGGCGCCTGGTCAAAGATTTCTCCTATCTGGTAACTGCTAAATATCGCAGCTCGAAGCCGATCGTCCGATCTTTCGAACGAATTCTGGCGACCCCGGCCCCGACCTTTAACGTTTTAAATGAAATGCTGAATACCGGTTTTCTGGTGCGCTTCATTCCGGAATTTCGCAATATCGTCAACCGCATCCAGTATGATGAATACCACCTGTACCCGGTGGACAAACATCTGCTGCGAGCGGTTCACACGCTTAAAAATTTTGCCGCCGAAAAAGATAACAGCCTGGAGCCGCTATGCGGCCGGGTTTACCGCGAGCTTAAAAATAAGAATCTATTGCTGTGGGCTGCGCTGCTACACGACGTCGGCAAGGGCGACGACAATGACGACCATGCCGCCCGGGGTGCCGGCATCGTTAAAAAGATCCTTGTCAAAAAGGGAATGAATGCCGCGGACATCGCCAGTGTCGAATTCCTGGTCCAAAACCACCTGTTTTTGATTAAACGGGCCACCAGAAGGGACATCCACGACGAGGAAACCGCCATTTTCACAGCCAGAAAGATTCAGGATGTTGAACGGTTGAAAATGCTGTACCTCCTGACAGTGGCCGACTCGATTGCGACCGGTCCGGCAGCCTGGAATGATTGGAAGGCAGCCCTTTTGCGGGACTTCTTTTTAAAAATTCTCAATGTGCTGGAAAAAGGCGAGCTGGCCACGAGAGAAGCCATCAACATCATCAAGCAAAAGCGCCTGGACATCATCGGATCGGCCCGCACCCGCAAAGCCAAGGATGAAATCGCCACCTTGTTTGACAATATGTCGCCGCGGTATCGCCTGTACATGCCGGCCGGCTCCATGCTGGAGCATATCAGGTTATTCGAACAGCTGGGCGCAGCCGACTTCATCTGGGATATCAAACGCTCGAATGGCGCCAACACCCGCTCGGTAACCGTCTGCGCCAAAGACCGTCCGGGGCTTATCTCCAAAATAGCCGGCGTGTTCACCCTCAACAACATCAATATTCTGGACGTGCAGGTATTTACCTGGCGCAATAATATCGCGCTGGATATTTTCGAAGTCAAGCCGCCGCCGGATCAAATCATGGAAGATGAAAAATGGGAGCAGACTGCCCAAAATCTTACCATGGCCTTGTCAGGCGACCTGGACCTGACCAAGGCCCTCCGCAAAAAAACGGCCAGGCTGCGGCGCAATAACCACCGGATGCGGCGGAAACCGCACCGCATTATGATTGACAGTACAAGCTCGAGTTTTTTTACCATCATTGAGGTTTTTACGTATGATTTTCCGGGCCTGCTCTTCAACATCACCGATGCGCTTTTTAATTGCGGTCTGAACATCTGGGTCGCCAAAATCGCGACCAAAGCCGACCAGGTGGTGGACGTTTTTTATGTCCGTGATCTGAATGGACAAAAGGTGGACTCTGAAGAACAGGTGGCTAGTATAAAAGCGGCGATATTGGACAGACTTCCTCAAATGACAAATGAATGAAAAATGACTAATGACTAATGACTAATGATTAATGAAGGATTTTAATCTGATTTAATAGTCGTAACCCGGACAAACCAAAATGTATTGCCGCAAAGACACAAAGTAAAAACTTTGGATATAATTCTTTTTCGTGCCTTTGTGGCGATCCGCCGCAGGCGAAATTCATATAATGCAATGAATTTACAACCAAAGCTATAGATAGTGCGTCAAGAACAGAAAAAATAAAATGATAGAATTCCTCAATTATTCATTAGTCATTAGTCATTATTCATTTTAACAAGGGGGGAGAACTTAGAAAGATGAGATTCAAGCATTTTCTGACAATTGCGTTCCTGCTGACCGTACCGTCATCTTCGGCGTTGGCTGCTGATGGTTTGAATTCCGGCGACACGGCCTGGATCATTGTATCGACCGCCCTGGTCATGATGATGACCCCGGCCGGACTGGCCCTGTTTTACGGCGGGCTGTCACGCTATAAAAACCTGCTCAACACCTTTGCCATGACCATTGTGGCGTATTGCCTGACCAGCGTCATCTGGATGATGTGGGGCTATTCCCTGTCTTTCGGCCCGGACAAGGCCGGTATCATCGGTGGTCTGTCGCATGTTTTCATGGCCGGCATCGGGGTTGACAGCCTTTCAGGCAGCATCCCCACCTATGTCTTCGCCCTGTTTCAGATGACGTTTGCCTGCATCACCGTGGCGCTGGTTCTGGGCTCGATTGTCGATCGCATGAAATTTTCGTCATGGATTGTATTTACTGCTTTATGGGTTACCTTTGTTTATTGCCCGATTGCCCACTGGGTGTGGGGCGGCGGCTGGATGGGCGATATGGGGGCGCTGGATTTCGCCGGCGGCACCGTGGTGCATATTAATGCCGGCGTGGCCGGCTTGGTATTGTCCCTGGTGCTGGGCAAAAGAATCGGATACGGCAAAGAGGCCATGTTCCCCTCCAGCATCGTGCTGTGCGCCCTGGGGGCAGGTTTGTTGTGGTTCGGCTGGTTCGGTTTCAATGCCGGCAGCCAGCTGGCGGCCGACGGCATCGCCGGCTCGGCCTTTCTGGTAACCAACACATCGGCCGCCATGGGCGCTCTGGCATGGATGTTTGCCGAATGGCTGGTGGACAAAAAACCGACCGTCCTGGGACTGGCCTCGGGCATCGTGGCCGGACTGGTGGCCATCACGCCGGCCGCCGGATTCGTCAACATGCCGGCCTCGCTGATTATCGGTCTTGTGGCCGGCCTGCTTGGTTTTTACAGTGTCGCCAAAATCAAGCAGAAAGTGGGCTATGATGACTCCCTGGATGCTTTCGGCGTGCATGGTATGTGCGGCATCTGGGGTGCGCTGGCCACCGGATTTTTTGCCAGCCCGGCCATCAATGAGGCGGGCCGGGGACTGTTTTACGGCAACCCGCAGCAGCTCTGGATCCAAATCGTATCGATTGTTGCCACGGCCGCATTTACCGCCGTCGGCACTTTAATTGTCACTTATGTAACCAAAGCTTTAACCGGTGGTCTGCGGGTGGAAGAAGAAAGTGAAATCATGGGCCTCGACAATTCCCTGCACGGCGAAAGGGCCTTTGAGATTCAAGCCTCATAGGCGCTTAGCGAAACCATATCGATAATTTGGTGACGATGTTGAATAAGTTGCTGCATGCTATGGTAATAAATGAGCTAAAATTTAAAATGACTAATCCTCCAAACTAACGGCGGACAAGAATGAGCATAAATCATGGAATACTAGCATTTAAATTAGACAGCATACCTTAATTATTCATTATTCAATTTTCATTATCTGGTTATATAGAAAGCCCAAGTGAATTAATTTCGTAGAAGTAAATCAGCCTGGATTCCATTTTTAATTTGTCTACAGGTTATTTTAGCTGATGAAGCGACTTGTTCTACAATTCGCATGAATTTT
>Ga0209786_1000254_pt1 | contig 21657 bp, 4 predicted proteins | sample WorMetilvaeELBA2_FD_187405 | JGI IMG/M metagenome (GOLD analysis project Ga0209786, IMG submission 187405) | Marine gutless worms symbiont microbial communities from Max Planck institute for Marine Microbiology, Germany - Olavius ilvae ELBA.2... ...
CGAGGTGACCGCGGTGATCGCAGGATTTTCATTGGTGACCGTTACAATCGTGCTGCCGGTGAACGATCCGCCGTCGCCGTCGGTCACCCGCATGTTAACCGTGTAAGCGCCGTCGTCGGCAAAGGTGTGCGTGGCAGACGGGCTCGGCTGGGGGGTTACCTCATAGGTGCCGTCGTTGTCGAAATCAAACTCGTAGAGCAGCGGATCGGCGGCGCCGGCCGGGTCGCTGGCGGTGACCGTCACCGTCGATGCCGTGCCCTCGCCCACCGTCGTCGAGGTGACCGCGGTGATCGCAGGATTTTCATTGGTGACCGTTACAATCGTGCTGCCGGTGAACGATCCGCCGTCGCCGTCGGTCACCCGCATGTTAACCGTGTAAGCGCCGTCGTCGGCAAAGGTGCGCGTGGCCGACGGGCTCGGCTGGGGGGTTACCTCGTAGGTGCCGTCGTTGTCGAAATCAAACTGGTACAGCAGCGGATCGGCGGCGCCGGCCGGATCGCTGGCGATGACCGTCACTGTCGATGCCGTGCCCTCGCCCACCGTCGTCGAGGATACCGCGGTGATCGCAGGATTCGCGTTGGCCACCGTCACGTCGAAGGTAACCGAATCGGGGTTGATGCCGAGAGCCTCGGCCACCGTCACGTTTACGGTGTAGGTGCCGTCGTCGGCAAAGATGTGGGACTGGGCGGTAAGAGCTCCGGGGGATGCCTGTTTGAAGATTGTATCGGCCGTAGTATCGCCCCAGTTTATGGTCACTTCCCAGGGACTGGCACCACCAGCATCCGTGAACGACCCCAGGCTAAAGGACCTGGATACGCCCTCATCGGCTGTATCGTTGGCCGGGGCAGTTACCGCCGGCGCCGCATTGGCCGCGGCTGCGGTCATGAAAAGTATCGCGATGAGAGTGAAGAGGCTGATTGAATATTTGGCAGAGCTATGCGACTTCATCGGACTTTCCCCCTGAAGGTAGTCATCAACACAACTAATATCCGCCTGTTGCCCCTTTTCGACAACCATCCGGCCGCCTGCTGCAGCGCTGGCGTCGTCGTATTTGCAGATAACGGAGTAACGAAACTTGCCCGGACCGGTCAGATCGAGAAACCCGGTGATTCCATTAACAAAGTTGTGAATTTAAACACCGCTGTCAACGGCAGCGTCGGGGGGGTGTTTTGCAACGATGCCATTCAGTGACGGCGGATCCATCCATTTGCCGCCGGAGTCATGGAAAAAAACGTGGTCTCCACAAATTTCCGGCCCTGCTTCGGAAGCGCCTGGCAGATGTCCCGGCCTAGCACGGAATGGGAACTTCGAAGTCCCGCATCATATGGATATCTATCAGGCAAAATAGTTCTATTTTAGCGCCCGACTACTCACCTGATTTCTGGAGGCGAAATCGATGGAAAGCCAATCTCGTATGTATCGAATAGTATTGGTATGGGCAATAATCAAGGAGTTTTTTAAAATGTGATGTGTTGCACATAAAACCGCCGCGTGCTTTTCCGAGGGCGGGAGTCGCTCGATCTCCGGTTTGCGGGCGTTCACATGGGCCCGTTAGCCCGTTGGCCCGTTAGCCGGCCTGTCCGGCGGCTTGTGCGGCGTAGTTTTAACGAAGACGTAAGCTCCGAAGGAGCGTAGACGGAAGGGTCCGTCTGTCCCGCCAAGGCGGGATTGGCCGGTTGGCCCGTTGGCCCGTGGGCCCGTGGGCCGGTTTGGCCGGTTAGCCCGCCTGTCCGGCGTAGCTCCGAAGGAGCGTAGACGGATGGGTCCGTCTGTCCCGCCAAGGCGGGATTGGCCGGTTTGCCGGTTGTTCCAGGATGCAAGATGCAAGATTCAGGATCCAGGATCGATCATTCAACGTATGGCCGGTGAAGATAGTTATTTGCCGATAAGGGGCGGGGTCACTCGTTGTCCTTCGACCTTTATTTTCAGTTTATGTCCTTAATCTTTGGGCTTTCAACGTTCAGCTTTCATCTCATCCAGCATCCAGAATCCAGCATCCAGTATCCGGGGTAATCGGTTGGCCCGTCTGCCCGTTCGCCCGTTGGCCCGTTGGCCCGTGTGTTCTCATGTCTTAGCTGTCCTCTGCCCTCTGTCCTCTGACATCTCTCCTCTGCCCTCTGTCCTCTGCCCTCTGTCCTCTGTCCTCTGACATCTGTCCTCTGACATCTGTCCTCTGCCTCCTGCCCTGCGTCTTCCGACCTCCGACCTCAACCCCGCCAAAGGTTTATCCGCGTCAGATAGACCGGCAAGCCATAGGCCTTGCGCCCTAAGCCCTGAGCCTTGCTCCCTGAGCCCGCCAAAGATTCATCTGCTTCAGGCGGACGGGCAAGCCTCCGACCTCCGACCTCCGACCTCCAACCTCCGACCTCCGACCTCCAACCCGCCAAAGGTTTATCCGCCTCAGGCGGACGGGCAAGCCCTGAGCCGTTCTGTATCTTTCAACCTTCAGCCCGCCAAAGGCGGGCAAGCTTTGAGCTTTCAGCCCATCCAGAATCCAGTATCCAGCCCGCCAGAGGCGGGCAAGTATCCAGTATCCAGAATCCAGTATCCAGTATCCAGCATCCAGTATCCAGCATCCAGTATCCAGTATCCAGCATCCAGTATCCAGTTCCCAAAAACAAACGCCCGGGGCACCGGCCGCCGGGCGTCAGTAATTTTAATAAAAAACTCATGCAATGTTCAGTCTAACACGGACAATGCATGAAATCTTTTCAGCAAATGTTCGGGCTAGTTTACGAGGGCGTTATACTCCTTTGCCTTTTTGATGAACGCCTGGCGGCGCGCTTCGAAGCGCTGGATGTCTTCATTCAGCTTCCGGACTTGAGTCTGGTACTCACGGACCTCTTCCGGTGTGTTCAGGGAATCGCGCTTGGCCTGGAGCGCTTTCCGCCTGTCCTCGAGGCCTGCAAAATCCCCGTCCAATTCTTCCCGGACCGACTTCAGGTCATCCGTGTCTTTGATTTTTACGTTCCGGATGGCGCTGGTTTTTCTATCGTGCATCTCCACGTTTTCCCGTTCTATCTGCGCTTTGGCTTGATTTCTGGCCTTTTCGGCCCGCTGCCGGGGGGTCAGGTAATCGTCCTCCTCCTCATAGCGTTTGACCTGGGGTTGCTGGTCTTCCGGCACCTCGGCAAGGTTGTCGGTAAACCGCAGCGCACCGTTTTCATCGTAGTATCGATAGAACTCGGCCATCGAAGCGGCCGGCCAGGCAACCACCACAAGAAACAGCACCATGATTCCAGTAATCCGCATCATCGTCTTTTCTCCAGAAAATGATTTCAGTTGGGCCCTGCGGGGAATTCCAAAAATGATGGTCTCCCCCGGGCCGGCGCACTCCCCGCGGGTTCATTCACATGACTGCCAGGGATCGGCTATTCCGGCGGTTGGGAGTACTTCCACATGGTCTTGAGCTTTCCGATCGCATCCAGCTCACACCCGACATAATCACCGACCTGGAACCCGGACAGGGTCATTTTCGACCGGTCCGAAACCCGGAAGTATTCCGTTTCGTAGGGGCCGGGAAATTCAATGTAGGAATCGTCCACGATGACCCCCTCCGGGCGTATCTCGTCGATGGGACCGAGGACGTGAAATTCGGGAAGCGGTTCCACTTCGGGCACCGAATTCAATGTCGCGATTTGCGGCAAGTCGTCCGCTGCCCTGGGGTTCGGGGCGCCGCAGACAAGCAGGGCGAGCAGCATCGCCAAAAAAAAGCTCGCCCATGGGGTCCACCTGTTTCCGGTATGGGGCGGGTTTAAACGCGTTGTAATGGCCATTTCCCAGATCTCCTTTCACACGGGTCGTGATGAAAGACGGCACTGTCATGTTATCGAAAGCGCCGGGTGCGTGCCGCCGGTCTTCCGGAACCGGCATGCCCCGCCGGGTGGCGGGGCATTTCCGGACCGGAACAGGGTCGGCATCACCGCCGGCTATCGTTCTCTCCAGTAGAACATCCCTCTCTGCTCGGCAACCTCCTGGACCATGCTGATGTTACCGGCCGCCGTGCTGAAGTACTTCATTTCAGTTATCTGGTCGGGCAGCCGCAGGATGACCGGCGGGTACATCATCTTTCGGAAGTGGATCCCGGTGGGCGCCACGGTGATGAATTTATCCTCAATCGGGTCGCCCGGGCTCCACTTCGGGTCCTGGATAACGATCAGGTCGCCGGCGGTGATGGCGGCATCCAGGTCGATGTCGAACTGGGCCGTATCCAGGCGTCCGCCGGTGGCCGCGTCCATTTCGTGGAGGATGGAATCGCCGCCGGCCGAGCACGGGGAACTCCTCGGGATGGAGGTGATCACCACGTACTTGCCGTCACGGATCAGGCCGTTTCGGATGACCCGCTCACGGTCGGTGGCGTGGGGCAGATCGAAATACCATCCCGCATGGTTCGCCTCGTTGGTGACCGGGTTGTCCAGCTGACCCGGGTCCCCATCGGTTCCGGTCTTCCAGTTGATCGGCTCCTGACTGAGCACCCGCAGATACCGGCTGAATTCCTCGGTGCAGCCGGACACGGCCGGATCGTTCACATCGGTGGTCGATACGGTCGTCGGGTCGTCACCGGCGTTTTCCGGCGGACAGGTGAAGAAATGCACCTCCTGGTAGAAGTCCTCGACCTGTTTCTGCAGTGAGATGTCGGTGTCCACGTTGCTCAGGGTATTGGTTTCCGTGGCGCCCGAACCCGACCGCTGCATGGTGCCGAGGTATTCCCGGCGGTCCTTGAGGGGATGGCTCGGATCGGGTGACACGAAGGCATCACCGTAGTCCCAGACCCCGTAGATCGTCTGGATGGTCGAATAGCTGGGATCTGTCGGCGGATCCATGTCGTCGGTGTGCATATACTTTCCGGTGCCGAACACGATCATGAACCCGGGCTTGTCACTTTCGGGATGCTTCATGAGGCTCGGCGTGATGGTGATCGGCTGGATCTTGTTCCCCGGGCCCTTGGCCGTAAAGAACGGTGCCACATCACCGGAGGCCGTCTCATGGAAGACCCGCCACTCGGTGTGATCGTCGGAGGTCATGTCGAATTTCCAGATATTGCCCCTCAGGTCGCCGGCGTAGACGTAATCGACCGTGGTGTTGCCGTCCACATCGACCGGCAGCGGTTCCGACAGGCCGTTGCAGTCCCCGGTACAGGTGGCGGTGTTGGATGCCTTGATGATCTCCACGGCACTGCCGGCCGGGATCGTCACGCCGCCTTCGATCTTCTCATGCACGTTCATTATAAAGAGAGCCGGGCACTGGTCCTTGCTGTCGTACCCGTTGCCAACGAGAGCCACCCACCCGATGTCGGCATCGTTCGACTGGACCATGAACGGCCGGGCGTAGGTGTAGCCGAGTTGATCCTTCTGGGCCTGGGACGTGTTGTCCCGCGGGTACTCCCAGAGTACCCAGCTGGCGGCGTTGTCCTCGGTGTGGGTCAAGGGGTCGGTCACATCCAGGGCATAGACGCCCTTTCCGCCCCGTCCCAGACCGCCGATGAGCACCTTCTGGGTGCCGGTGTCGCGCACGAACGGCGTGCCGTCCACATAGAACTGGTGCGTGGAGGCGGGCCGGGTCAGGTCGTTGAGTTTTGGAAAGACATGGTTCGGCACGAAGGCAAAGAGCTCCTTGCCCCTCAGGGCCTGGTCGGCGGCGTCTCCGTTGGTCTTGCCGGCGTAGAATGCGTGGAGCATGCCGTCATTGGCGCCCACATAGATCACGCCGTAGGGGTCGCCGCCGCCGTCGATGTACCCCTGGTAGAGCGGGGACGAGTGGACAATGTCACCGATCTTGCTGAACCGGCGCCGGAACCTGCCGCCCACCTTGTCCTCTTCCAGTGTGTTGTCGCCACGCAGGTAATTGACCTTCTCCGTGATTTCGGTCGCCGTAGCGCCCGGCAGATAGGCTTTCTGGTTGGTGGTCAGGTGGCTGTACCGGAACTTCTTGCCCGTTTCGGCGCCCGAGTCGTAGGTCGCGATGACCCGGCCCGTATCCCAGGAGGTCTTGTCCCAGGACGGGTCGACCGGCCAATCCGGGTTGGGCTTGGGCAGGATGTCCCCAAGCTTGTAGCTGGCCGACCAGAGCGGCTTGTCGAACCGGATGTCGCCGATCTTCTCTCCGGTCTGCTGGTTGTAGGGCGTGACCACCTCGTAGCCCTTGACGTCGCCGGTCCAGCCGTCGGAAGAATAGCTCGACTGGAACATCACGGTGCCCGCATGCAGCTCTTCGCCGTTGATGGACACCGAGGCACCGGAACCGATGCGGGCGATCACGTTCTGGATCACGTCGGTCAGGTTGGTCACCAGTGCGGTCGGATCCTCGGCGCTCAGGAAGATGCCCCGCCCGTTGACCGACGCGTGCCACATGTCGTCGATCTTTTTCGTACAGCTGCTGCAGCTGGTGGTCGGGTCGGGCCAGATGGGGTAGGTCGGGCTGACCGCGTTGAACAGGTCGTAATCGGCCGGGTTCAGCGTCCCCTGGACCCCAAAGGCCACGGTGTAGGTGACCATGTGCTGACGGTTGTTGGAGTCCCTGTAATTGGTCGGCACGTCATTGTCCAGATCGTCGACCAGGTCGGTGTTCCAGAAGTTGTAGGCCACGTCGGCCAGGGTGTTGGAAAAGGACGTGGCCGGGATGGTCGGATGGTCCTGGTACGGGGCGCCCTTGTTGCTGTCGACGTCGCCGACACCCGGGCTGCCGCCGTTCCAGAAGCCGTCCGACATAAGGATGGCAAAGGACTGCTGACAGGAGCCGCCCTGGTCGGCCGGGAACCACGGGTCGCCGGTGAGGGTGGCGTCGTCGCCTTCGATGTTGCCGTCGTAGGTGTCGTCGTTGTCGAAGTACCGTCCCACGTTTCGAAGCGCCTGGCGCAGCGGCGTGCCGCCGCCGTTGCTCAGGCCGTATAGGGCGTTGAGCAGGGTGTTGGTCTGGTCCGGATATCCGCCCACCTTGACCTTGAGCACCGGCTGTGTCAGCCGCTCCTGGATCGTGAAAAGGCCGATCTGCACGCCCCGGATCTGGCTGATGGCCGTTCCCACGGCCGCCTTGGCCGCCAGGTGACGGGCCCGGTAGAAGGAGAACCAGTTGGCAAAGTTGCGCCGCTCCTGCTCGGGGCTGCGGTACAGGGTGATGCCCTTTGGCGCGGTGACCGCCGGCAGGGCCGTGGCGGTGGTGATGGTGCTGATGGTGCTGGCCGTCACCTCGTAAAAGGTGCCGGGGGCACCCTCGATGGTGACGTAGGCTCCGGCATCGATCGCCGTGCTGAGCCCGGTGACGTTCAGCGTGGTGTCGCCGGCCGTGACATCACCGGTGATGTTGGCAATGACGTCGTCGGTCCGCAGCAGCCCCAGGGACTGGAGGGTGGCCACATCGGTCACCTCGGTCAGGTCCCCGACGTCCACGGTGTCGCGCGGATCGGCCTTGTCCGCGGTGGCAAACAGGTAGAACCGGCGCTGCAAGGTCCCGCTGCCGACGTTGCCGGTCAGGTTGACCAGGTAGATGTTGTCGTCGGTGCCCCTCACGTAGTAGTGGGAGTTGGCCATGGTCACCGAGGTCGGGCCGGCGCCCTGCTTGACAAATGCGATGGCATCGGCGTTCACGTCCTTGTCGTTGTGATCGTCCGGCCTCCAGAACAATCTGACGTATTCGTTCTCCGGAGACGCACCGGTGAAGGCAAACGTGTCGGAGCCGGGGGTTTCCAGCAGATTCCACTGACCACTGGCGTTGCCGGAATCGGTCTGGTTCAGGTTCCTGGTGTCGGTGCAGGTCCCGCCGATGCAGATCTGATACCACATCGGGTTGGAGTAGTCGTTGTAATCCCGCCACCAGGCATAGATCTGGTAGAGGCCGGGACCGTGATCCGGATCGCCGTCATCCACATAGGGGTACCAGCGGGCCTCGTGGAAGACATTGTCGTCGTTGCCGGTACGGGTGTCGTAGAAATGCCGTCCGTTGGTCGGGTCGTTGTAGGATTCGCCGTGGTTGGTCTGCTCGTACCAGGTGCCGGAGAGGATCTCGAAGCGCCGCACCGTGCTGGCCGCGGTCACCTTGACGATCCTGGCGGCATCGGCCACCACGCGGTTGTCATCGGTACCGGGGTTGCTGCCGGTGTCATGGGTCAGCACCACCCGGGCGCTGTCTGCGCCAAAGGCGTATCGCCCGAGATAGTTCCACTGCCCGCCGTTGGTCTTCTGGTTGATAGTGGTAAACGCATCCACCTCGGTGCCGCCGTTGTAGACCTTGTAATCGGCGCGGTCCGACCAGTAGGTGTTGGATTCCGGCCACCAGACAAACACGTCGTAGGTGCCGGCGGAGTGGCCCGGGGTTCCGAAATCCCAGGTGGCGGTCCAGCCGGACTGCTGGCTGCTGTTCCTGTCCGTGTAGCGGTAGCTGCCGCCGTATTTATCACTCCTGTAATTGGACCAGTTCCATGCCCAGCCCGGGTTCATTGAAAACCCGGCCCCCCCGTCGTCGATGATCACCGTTTCGCCGGCTGCGGCGGCCTGGTCCAGATCGTCGACGATGATGTCGGTGCTGCTCACCTCGGAGCCGCCCTGGCCGGCGATGTTCAGATCGTAGAACGTGTCGGACAGGTCGGTGGTGGCGGTGCTGGTGGTCCCCGGAAAGCGGAGCGGGTCGTCCGGGTCGTGCAGGGCCGCCTTGTTCGGCCAGGGATCGTAGGTGACCGCCGGGTTGTAGTACATCTTGTTGTACTCGTGCCACTGGGACTGCCACTGCTGGCGGTCGTCGCCGTCCAGGGTGTCGCTCGAGCTGTGCCCGTCGAAGAGGTACTCATCCGAGTCGAACTTGCCTTCGGACTCGGGGGTCATAAACTCCCAGTTCATGGAGCCGGAGTCGTCCAGGATGAACATGATGTTGGCCGGCGCCGCCTGAAGTTCGGTGTCCAGCGGGACATCCGAGATCGGCAGGCACACCGTGCCCAGGCCGGCGGCCAGGTCCACGCCGTTGCAGTCCTGGTCGATGCCGTCTCCGGCGATCTCCTCGATGTTCGGCGCGCGGCCCGCGTCGCCGTCGTCGCAGTCGCCCTGGTTTTCGGTTTTGCCGTCGCCGTCGTCATCCACGTCCAGGTCGGTTTTGGAGCTGAACACGGCGGTCACGGTCTTCGGCTCGTCCATGTACACGTCGGTGGTCGCCACGGTGCCGTCGGCATCGCCCCGCCAGTTGGTGAACACGTAGTTGGCCGGATCGTTCGGCGAGGCCGTCACGGTGGCCGTCGTCTGGAAGTCGTAGGCCATGGCGGTGGCAGGCGTCGTGGTGCCGTTTCCGTCGATCAGCAGGGTCAGGATCGGGCGGTACTGGGCGTCCTTGCTGCTGTCGTCGGTCACGGAAAACGCAAACTTCACGTCTGCGCCGTCCCGGGTGCCGCCGGTCTCCACCGTTTCCCAGTCGCTCTGGTCATGGACGTAGAAGGTGAAGTTCCGGCTGTCGCAGGGCAGTGTCACCGTGTTCAGGTGGTCCATGTTCTGGGCCACGAAAACATCCTGGTCTTCGTCATAGAGGCTCCAGCTGCCGGCACCCTGCCACACGGCCTGGGCCATGAAGGGCGAGATCGTTCCGGTAAAGACCCAGGGCTGCCGGAATACGGCCGTAATCTCATAGTCGTCGGTTCCGGCCCGGGTCAGCGGGTCGAACTGGTAGGTGTGGTCGCTCGCGCTGTTGATGGTATAGTTGGTCGTGCCGGTGTTGTCCCACACTTCCGCACCGTCGACCGTCACCGATTCGACGCACCAGCCGTCGTCTGCGCTGATGGTGTAGGCCGGCGTCTCCCCGTAGTAATAGGAGGTGGTTCCGGCAGGCGTGACGCTGCCGTGAATGGCGTTGTCCTCGTCGCTTAGGAGAACCGTGGCGGTCACTTCCGGGTTGATCAGCACGTTGGCCTCTATGGTCTGGTCGGCCGTGATCGTGGTCACCTGCTTGCTCACCGGAAAGGAACTGGTCGCTTCCGCCACCGGTGCCGCCGGCGGGACGGTAACGATCAGGTTGACAAAGTAGCCCTCATCCGGCGTGTAGTCGTAGGTATCGGAATCACCGCCCTCGTCGAGGATTTCCGGGTTCGCGCTTCCGGCCGGATTCCTGGGATTCGGGTTGGGGTTGTCCACGGTGGTGACCGTAATGTGGGTGTCTTCGCCGGTGACGGAACTGGCGATCTGCCACTGCTGGGCGAACTCGACAGTCAGCGTCACGTCTGTGGTCACCGTCATATCGGTGTGGGTGGCGGTGGTTTCACCGTCGCCCCATGCTTCGAACCGGGATCCGTGGATACCCTGTGCGGCGACCGGTGTGGCCGTCAGCGAGATCACGTCGTCTTCCTTGACCAGCACCGTGAGGTGGGGTCCTGTGATGTCGCCGGTGGCCGATTTCGGCGTGTAGGTATTGAACGGCGATTCCGGCGCGATGGTGACGCCGCTCACCACGACGGTACCGTCACCGGTACCGGTCCAGTTGATAGTTACGGAATAGACGTTTTCCACCGTTACGGTCACCGTGGCGGTCTCGGTCACCCCGCCGGAGGTCACGATATAGTCGAAGGTGTCCACACCGGTAAAGAGCGGCGCCGAGGTGTAGGTCACCGTGCCGTCGCCGTTATCGACGATGGTGCCGCCGTTGGCGGTCGGGTTCGTCACAAAGGAGGTAATGGTAGCGCCGGCATTCTCAAAACTGTCGTTGGCCATCAGGTCGATGGTCCAGGGCGTGTTTCTGGCCGCGATGGCCGCGTCGGCCGCGATGTCGGCCACGGCAGCCGCCGCAATGTTGACCGTACCGATTTCGTCCGCACCGCCGTTGCTCACGGTATAGGTGAAGCTGTCGTTGCCGTTCCAGTCGGCGATCGGCGTATAGGTCACCGTGTTGTCGGCCTCGATGACCACCGATCCGTTGGCCCCCTGGGTGACCGCAATCACGGTCGCGCTTCCGGCAAATGTGTCGTTCCCCGTTACGTCGATGTTGACGGTCAGATCCTCGGAAATGAAAAACGCGTCGAGGACCACGTCGGCAACGGCGTTCACCGTTACGGTCACCGTGGCGGTTTCGGTCGCGCCGCCCGAGGTCACCGTGTAGGTGAAGACATCGCTGCCGTGCCAGTCGTTGTTCGGCGTGTAGTTTATCGTGTTGTCGCCTTGCACCACGGCACTGCCGTTGGCCGGCTCATCGCCCGGGGCCACGCTCACGACCGCTGCCCCGGCAAAGCTGTCATTGGCCAGGACGTCGATATTCACCAGCGTGTCCTCGGCCGTGGTGGCCGTGTCAACCGTTATATCGCCGACAGGGTTGACAAGCACGTAGCCGGGGATAACAAAGGCCGATTCGGCGTTGCTGTCGTCCAAGGCCACGACTCTGAAGGCTTCCTTGGCGCCGTTGGCGTCCGGATCCGGCGTCCAGTAGGCTTCCACCGTCCCGCCGATCTGGTCGTTGGTGGTCGCCGCAAACGGCGTCGCCGAGGCAGCACTGCTGCCGATGAGCAGGGTGCCGGAAGAAACGGACTTGACCACAAAGGCATCCACGGTGCCGTCCACATCGGCCTCGTCACCCTGGGCCGCGATGTCGGCAAAGGTGATCTCGACCTGGGTGTCTTCATTGACCGAATCAAGCAATCCGGAAAAACCACTGAAGGTCGGCGCGTCGTTGACACCGTCGATGGTCACGGTCACCGTGGCCGTATCCGTGCCGCCGTCGCCGTCGGAGACCGTGTAGATGAATCTGTCGGTCACCGAATCCCCGACGTTCAGGGCTTCGAACTGACCGTTGGGCAGGTAGCTGATATTGAGCCCGTTGTTGACCACCAACCCCTTTGTGCTGAAGGTGGCCGTGTCGATGGGGCTCTGGACGAGCAGGTTGTCGCTGCTGTTGGCATCGGTGTCGTTGGCCAGCACATCCAGCGTGGTGCCGGTGTCCTCATCGGTGGTAAATGCCGCACCGCTGTCGTCGTTTCCGGTGGGCGCGACGTTGGCGATGGTCACCGGTGCGGTGTCATCGGTGTACGTGTCGTCGTCGGACACCCTCAGGGTAATGGTGTAGGATCCCTCGTCGTTGACGGGCGGGACCAGGGCTTGAAGTTGTGCCCAGGTCACCGTGCCGGTGGCCGCCGCCAGCCCGGCATCGCCAAAGATACCGTCGTTGTTCAGATCCCAGGCATAGGTCAGGCTGTCGGCGGTGATCACGTCGCTGCCGCTGCCGGAAAGCACCAGGTCATCGCCTTCGTTGATGCTGTAGGCCGCGCCGGTGTTGGCATCGGCCGCCGGCGCAACGTTGGCCACCGTCAGCACCTCAACCGCCGAGTCCGTGGAATTGGTGCCGTCGGACACCCGCAGGGTCACGTTGTACGAGCCGTCGTTGTTGATGGGCGGGGCCAGCGCTTCGAGCTGCGCCCAGGTCACCGTGCCGGTGGCCGCCGTAAACCCGGCGTCACCGAAGGTGCCGTCGCCGTTGATATCCCAGCTGTAGGTCAGCGTGTCGTTGCTGTTGACATCGCTGCCGCTGCCGGAGAGCACCAGGTCGTCGCCCTCGTCGATGCTGTAGGCCGCGCCGGTGTTGGCATCGGCGGTCGGCGCCGTATTGGCCACGGTCAACGGTTCGGCCGGAGAATCGGTCGTATCGGTGCCGTCGGACACCCGCACTATAACGTTATAGGGCGATCCGGTGTCGTTGATGCCCAGGGCATCCAGCTGCGCCCAGGTCACCGTGCCGGTGGCCGCGGTAAACCCGGCATCGCCGAAGGTGCCGTCGCCGTTGATGTCCCAGGTGATGGTCAGCGCGTCGTTGGTGTTCACATCGCCGGCGGCTCCGGCCAGCACCAGGTCGTCGCCCTCGTCGATGCTGTATGCCGCGCCTGTGTTGGCATCGGCGGCCGGCGCCGTGTTGGCCACGGTCAGCGGCTCGGCCGGAGAATCGGTCGTATCGGTGCCGTCGGAAACACGCAGCACCACGTTATAGGGCGAGCCGGTGTCGTTGATGCCCAGCGCAATTAACTGCGCCCAGGTCACCGTGCCGGTGGCCGCGGTAAATCCGGCATCGCCGAAGGTGCCGTCGCCGTTGATGTCCCAGGTGTAGGTCAGCGCGTCATTGGTGTTCACGTCGCCGGCGTCTCCGGCCAGGACCAGGTCGTCGCCCTCGTTGATGCTGTAGGCCGCGCCCGTGTTGGCATCGGCCGACGGCGCCACGTTGGCCACAGTCAGCGGCTCGGCGACAGAATCGGTCGTATCGGTGCCGTCGGACACCCGCAGCACCACGTTATACGGAGACCCGAGATCGTTGATCCCCAGGGTCATCAGCTGCGCCCAGGTCACCGTGCCGGTGGCCGCGGAAATCCCCGCGTCGCCGAAAGTGCCGTCGCCGTTGATGTCCCAGGTGTAGGTCAGCGTGTCGTTGGGGTTCGCATCGCTGCCGCTGCCGGCCAGCACCAGGTCGTCGCCTTCGCTGATATTGTAGGCTGCGCCGGTGTTGGCATCGGCCGTCGGAACCGCATTGACCACGGTCAGCGGCTCGGCGACAGAGTCGGTCGTATCCACGCCGTCGGACACGCGCAGCACCACGTTGTAGGGCGAGCCGGTGTCGTTGATGCCAAGGGCAATCAACTGCGCCCAGGTCACCGTGCCGGTGGAAGCGGTAATACCCGCGTCACCGAAGGTGCCGTCGCTGTTGATGTCCCAGGTGTAGGTCAGCGTGTCGTTGCTGTTCGGATCGGTGCCGCTGCCTGCCAGCACCAGGTCGTCACCTTCGCTGATCGTGTAGGCCGCGCCGGTGTTGGCATCGGCGCTCGGCGCCACATTGGCCACTGTCAGCGTCTCGACAGGGGAATCCACGGTGGCTGTGCCGTCGGACACCCGCACCACCACGTTGTAGGGCGATCCGGTGTCGTTGATGCCCAAAGCATCCAGCTGCGCCCAGGTCACCGTGCCGGTGGCCGCGGTAAACCCGGCATCGCCGAAGGTGCCGTCGCCGTTGATGTCCCAGGTGTAGGTCAGCGCGTCGTTGGTGTTCACGTCGCCGGCGGCTCCGGCCAGCACCAGGTCGTCGCCCTCGCTGATGCTGTAGGCCGCGCCCATGTTGGCATCGGCGGACGGCGCCACATTGGCCACGGCCAGCGGTACGGACGGAGAATCGGTCGTATCGGTGCCGTCGGACACGCGCAGCACCATGTTATACGGAGATCCGGTGTCGTTGATCCCCAGGGTCATCAGCTGCGCCCAGGTCACCGTGCCGGTGGCTGCGGAAATACCCGCATCGCCGAAGATACCGTCGCTATTGATGTCCCAGGTGTAGGTCAGCGCGTCGTTGGTGTTCACATCGCCGGCGGCTCCGGCCAGCACCAGGTCGTCGCCCTCGCTGATGCTGTAGGCCGCGCCCGTGTTGGCGTCGGCCGACGGCGCCACGTTGGCCACAGTCAGCGGCTCGGCGACAGAATCGGTCGTATCGGTGCCGTCGGACACGCGCAGCACCACGTTAAACGGAGATCCGATGTCATTGATCCCAAGAGCCATCATCTGCGCCCAGGTCACCGTGCCGGTGGTTGCGGAAATCCCCGCGTCACCGAAAGTGCCGTCGCCGTTGATGTCCCAGGTGTAGGTCAGCGTGTCGTTGGTGTTCGCATCGCTGCCGCTGCCGGCCAGCACCAGATCATCGCCTTCGCTGATACTGTAGGCTGCGCCGGTGTTGGCATCGGCAGACGGTGCCGCATTGACCACGGTCAGCGGCTCGGCGGCCGAATCGGTGGTATCCACGCCGTCAAAAACACGCAGCACCACGTTGTAGGGCGAGCCGGTGTCGTTGATGCCAAGGGCAATCAACTGCGCCCAGGTCACCGTGCCGGTGGCTGCGGTAATACCCGCATCACCGAAGGTGCCGTCGCCGTTGATATCCCAGGTGTAGGTCAGCGTGTCGTTGCTGTTCGGATCGCTGCCGCTGCCGGCCAGCACCAGGTCGTCACCTTCACTGATCGAGTAGGCCGCGCCCGTGTTGGCATCGGCGCTCGGCGCCGTATTGGCCACGGTCAGCGTCTCGACAGGGGAATCCACGGTGTCTGTGCCGTCGGACACCCGCACCACCACGTTGTAGGGCGAGCCGGTGTCGTTGATGCCGAGGGCATCCAGCTGAGCCCAGGTCACCGTGCCGGCGGCCGCAGTAAACCCGGCATCGCCGAAGGTCCCGTCGCCGTTGATGTCCCAGGTGATGGTCAGCGCGTCGTTGGTGTTCACATCGCTGCCGCTGCCGGCCAGCACCAGGTCGTCGCCCTCGCTGATGCCGTAGGCCGCGCCGGTGTTGGCGTCGGCAGAGGGTGCCACATTGGCCACCGTCAGCGGTACGGACGGAGAATCGGTCGTATCGGTGCCGTCGGAAACCCGCAGCACCACGCTAAACGGAGATCCGGTGTCATTGATCCCCAGGGCCATCAGCTGCGCCCAGGTCACCGTGCCGGTGGCTGCGGAAATACCCGCATCGCCGAAGATGCCGTCGCCGTTGATGTCCCAGGTGTAGGTCAGCGCGTCGTTGGTGTTCACATCGACGGCGGCGCCGGCCAGGACCAGGTCGTCGCCCTCGCTGATGCTGTAGGCCGCGCCCGTGTTGGCATCGGCAGACGGTGCCACGTTGGCCACGGTCAGAGGCTCGGCCGGAGAATCGGTCGTATCGGTGCCGTCGGACACGCGCAGCACCACGTTGTAGGGAGATCCGATGTCATTGATCCCCAGGGCCATCAGCTGGGCCCAGGTCACCGTGCCGGTTGCCGCGGAAATGCCCGCGTCACCGAAAATGTTGTCGCCGTTGATGTCCCACGTATAGGTCAGCGCGTCGTTGGGGTTCACATCGCCGGCGGCGCCCGCCAGCACCAGGTCGTCGCCTTCGCTGATGCTGTAGGCCGCGCCGGTGTTGGCATCGGCTGACGGTGCCGTATTGGCCACGGTCAGCGGCTCGGCGGCCGAATCGGTGGTGTCCACGCCGTCAAAAACACGCAGCACCACATTGTACGGAGAGCCGGTGTCGTTGAGCCCGAGGGCGGCAAGTTGCGCCCAGGTCACTGTGCCGGTGGGGGCGGTAATGCCCGCGTCGCCGAAAATGTTGTCGCCGTTGAGGTCCCAGGTGTAGGTCAGCGTGTCGTTGGCGTTCACGTCGCTGCCGCTGCCGGCCAGCACCAGGTCGTCGCCCTCGCTGATGCTGTAGGCCACGCCAGTGTTGGCATCGGCCGTCGGCGCCACATTGAGCATGGTGCCTGTGGTGGAGTCGGTTGTCGAGGTGTCGTCATCGGATACCCGCAGCGTCATGGTACCCGACCCTTCGTTGTCGATGCCCAGGGCCTGAAGCTGTGCCCAGGTCACCGTGGGCGACGCACCGGTGGCATCGGTAAAATCGGCGTCCCCGTTGAGATCCCACTCGTAGGTCAGCGTGTCGTTGGCGTTGGCGTCACCGCCGCTGCCCGACAGCACCAGGTCATCGCCCTCGTTGATGGTGTAAGGCCCGCCGGCGTTGGCCGTGGGCGCCACGTTGGTGATGGTCACCGTGACCGTGCTGTCTGTGGAGGTAACGTCATCGGATACCCGCAGGGTGATATTGTAGGAGCCGTCGTTGTTGACCGGCGGTGCCAGTGCACCGAGCTGCGCCCAGGTCACCGTTCCGGAGTCTGCAGAAAAACCCGCATCGCCAAAGGTGCCGTCATTGTTCAGATCCCAGCTGTAGGTCAGGGTCTCGTTCGGGTTGGGGTCGCTGCCGGAGCCGGCCAGGACCAGGTCGTCGCCCTCGTCGATGGTGTAGGGCCCGCCGGCATTGGCTGTCGGCGCCAGGTTGTTGATGGTCAGATTGGTGATCGCAACATTTGTCAGGGGCTCGGGATCTGTTACCTCAAGCCCGATGGATATTGCACTGCCGTCGGAAGCCAGGCCGAAACCTGCCAGCGTCGCCCACGGTACGGTGGGTGTCGCTCCGGTGGCATCGTCGTACAGGGCATCACCGCTCAGCTCCCATGCATAGGAGATGCCGTCCCCACCCGGATCGCTGGAGCCGGAACCGTCAAGATCCAGGTCCTGCCCCTCGTCGATGGTGTAGGCGCCGCCGTGATTGGCCAGCGGTGTCAGGTTGGCAATGGTCAGCGTGGTGGATGCGGTGGCTGAATCGCCGTCGCTGTCGGTGACTTCCACGCCGATCGTCAGGCTGCTGCCGTCCGAAGCCAGTCCGAGGCCGAACAGGGTGGCCCATAGCACCGACGGCGAGGCGCCGGTGGCATCGTCATAGGCTGCGTCGTTGTCCAGATCCCAGGCATAGGTCATCCCGTCGCCGCCCGGATCGGTCGTGGCCGAGGCGTCCAGCGGAAGCGGCTGGCCCTCGTCGATGGCGTAGGTCCCGCCGTGGGACACGGTCGGGGCCAGGTTGTTGATCGTCAGGGTGCTGGAGGCGGTGTGTGCGCCGCCGTTGTCGTCGGTCACCTGCAGCCCGATGGTCAGGACCGTGCCGTCCGAGGCCAGCCCGAGGCCGGCGAGCGTCGCCCAGTCGACCGTCGGCCCCACGCCGGTGGCATCGTCATACAGGCTGTCGTTGTCCAGGTCCCAGGCATAGCCCAGGCCCGGGATGTCGCCGGTGCCCGCATCGGTGGTGCCCGAACCGTTCAGGGTCACGCCCTGGCCCTCGTCGATCGTGTAGGCCCCTCCGGCGTCGGCCACCGGATCCACGTTGGTGATCGTCACAACGGTGGTGTCGGTGTCGGTCAGGCTGTCGCCGCCCTCGACATCGGTGACGGTGACATCGATGGTCGCCGGGCCGAAATCGTCGGTGTACGTGTGGGTCAGGATGGGTGTCAGGTCGGAAGAACCGGTCAGCACTTCGTCGCCCCCGTCATTGACGTTGTTGTCGTTCCAGTCCACCCAGTAATCGAATGTGGTGCTGTCCACGTCCGTGATTTTGATGGCTACCGAAGCCGGGCTCCCCTCGCTGGCGTTCACCGGATCGGTGACCGTCGCAAAGACCGGCGGGTCGTTGACCGGCGTCACGTCGATGGTCATGGTGTTGTTCGAGGTGCTGTAGAGCGCGCCGTCATAAACTCTGAACATAAACGACGTATAGCCGGGGCCGTTTTCATCGGCGACCGGCGTGTAGGTCAGGCTGGGTATCGAAGCGACCGGGACCTGCTGCCCGAGCACCGCGGGAACCCCCATATACCTGAGCGTGCCCTTCCCCGGCAGCGAAATGACGCGCACCTCCTGGAGGCTGTTGCCGGTGTCCACATCGGAAAATGGAAAGTCCGTGGCCTGAAATGTTACCGTGGTGGCCTCGTCCGTCGTGACCGAACTGTCCGACGATGTCGGCGCTTCGTTGACGTCGGTCAGGTTGACGGTGATGGTGCCCGTGCCGCTGAGCGGCGGCTGGCCGCCGTCGGTGGCCGTGACCTCCAGGGTGAAGGTCGGGTTGGTCTCAAAATCCAGGGCCGCCGGGTTGTCGACGTAAACGCTGCCCCACTCGACCCGGAACGCACCGCCGGTGTTGCCGCTGGTGATCGCCAGGCTCACCTCGCTGTTGGGCCAGTCCATGTCCGGGTCCATCCAGGTGTACCAGTCCACGTAGGTGTCGACCGGGCTGTTTTCGGCGACGGTCATGGTCTTGTCGTCCACCGTCGGCGGATCGTTGACCTTCGGTGAAATCCAGATATTGACCCAGCCGGTGCTTTGGTTGCTGGAGCCGTCCTCCACAGTGTAGCCGAAGCTCCCCATGTTGTCGCTGCCGTCGTGGACGAACTCGAAGGTGCCGTCCGAATAGAGGGTCAGCGTCCCGGTAGAGATGACCACCGGCATGCCGGATGCCAGCGGGCTGCCGTCGAGCTCGACCACGGTCATGGCGCCGCCCGGCGGATCGGTGGCGTCGTTGCCCAGAAGGCCGGCTGCCGGAAGCGACACGGTCAGGGTGCCGCCCTCGGCCACATGGTAGTTGTCGTTATATGCCCGGATATCGGTGATCGGGTTGAGGTGGATCCAGATCTTTCCATTGATTTTCTGACCCAAGGCGTCCTCTACATCGACGTCTTTCAGCTCAAAAAAATCATCGCCGGTTTGCGTCTGCAGCTTGCTGTAGTCGACTTCAGAGCTGGTTTTCACCCGGATGTCGCCGGTGGCCGAATCGATTTCAAATGCCACGGCATAATCCACCAGATCGCCGGCTTTCGGGTCGCCGCCGGTAATCGTATAGGTCAGCGTGTTTTCCGGGGGCAGCGGGTCCAGATCGGATGCATACCAGTCACCGAGGGCGACAAGGGTGCCGTCCGGCGCAAATTCGTCGATCCACACTTCATACGGGTCGCTCGCCGTCCAGACCGGCTTTGCGTTGTCGTCTTTGGTGATCCAACCGACCCCGGTGCCGTCGAGGATGGTGCCAGGGCCGGAAACCACCCCGGTCAGCACCACCGTAAAATATTCGTTGGGCGGCTGGTCGTTGTTGTCGTTCAGCTCGACGTCGAAAGTGGCGCTCGTGTCGCCATCTTCGATGGTGACCGTGCCGGTAGTGGTGTCATAGTCCGATGGCGCCGTGGCCGTGCCGTCCACGGTGGTATAGGAAATCTCGATGTCGCTGCCGGAGGCTTGGTCCAGAGAGACGGTAAAGGTCGTCGGTTGGTTCTCGTCCTTGTGGCTGGTGTCGTTGACCGATACCAGCCGTTGCGTGGCCGGGGTGCCGGAAGTGCTCACGGTGGTGTCGTCCACCCAGAGCGCCGAATCGGTCCAGCATCCGCTTGCGTTGGCCGCATAGATCTCCAGGTCGCCGGTGCACGAGGCCCCGCCGCAGGAAAGCCGGACATAGGCGGTCTTAATCCCGGTGGTGCGCATCAAGGGGGGGGTCGGCTTGTCGTAGACATCGGTGGCGTCTGCAATACGGGTCTGGGCGACGCCGCCGCCGGTCACCCGGATGCCGGCGTGGTCGTTGTTGCCGCCCGGCATCCACTCGTCGGTCTCGAAGCGGTAGTTGAAACTGAGGATGTCGCCGTCGCTCCAGGTCAGGGCGTTTCCGGTGGTGACCGCTACCCAGTTTTCGGCAGCCCCGCTGCACATCGGGTCGGTCGCCGGTCCGGTGTCCCCGGTGTAGACCATAACCTCTGCGGCCATGGCCGTCATCGGCAGGGAAAGCATCATTACGGCCACAAAAAGGCCGATCACTGTTCTGGACGTCTTATGCGACTTCATCGGTATATCCCCCTTGAGGATTGTCATCGAAGCGCGTCAAATCCGCGCTTGAATTCTGTTTCAACGCCACCCCGCCGCTCCTTGAGCTCCGGGAATCGTAAAATCCGTCTGTTCCGGCGTCGCGACTATTCAACTTCTCGACCTGATGGATTTTCGATTCATGCGTCATGGCAGTTCTCCTTCAGACTCATGATTTTCAATTTCCATGCCACTGGAGGCCGGATTTTCGGAGATGGTGCTCCAAACATCGTAAAAACAGCTTAATACTTTTATAATTATTTGTATTTATTGAATAAAAAATATCCATAAAAACATTGCGGAAGGCAGACCGGGACGGAAAACGTGAGATGCTTCATCATGGGAAAGTATTAGAAAAGAGAAAGGCAAGAGCTTAATTCCATTCATAAAATTTAAAAAACCGACAAAATTGTTGGGTTTATAAAACTATCTTGAGAAAACAATGGGAAAGGGCGACCAGCGACTTTGAAAAATACCCCGTTGAGCAGGGTCAACGCATCGGTTCGTTCGTGGGAAGGGAGCGGTGTATGAACGGCATAAAAATGGGGGGTTGGCTGATGGAGCTTTGACGTTTTTCTCAGGGTCCTATGTCCCGTCGAATTGTGAGGTCGACGTTTTGGGCGAAGCCTTAATCCGAAGGGCAAAGATGGATTGGCCGGTTTGGCGGTTGTTCCAGGATGCAAGATGCAAGATTCAGGATCCAGGATCGATCATTCAACGTATGGCCGGTGAAGATAGTTATTTGCCGATAAGGGGCGGCGTCACTCGTTGTCCTTCGACCTTTATTTTCAGTTTATGTCCTTAATCTTTGGGCTTTCAACTTTCAGCTTTCATCTCATCCAGCATCCAGCATCCGGGGTAATCGGTTGGCCGGTTTGGCCGGTTGGCCCGTGGGCCCGTCAGCCCGTTAGCCCGTCTGCCCGTCGGCCCGTTGACCCGTGGGCCGTTTGCCCGTTTGCCCGTTTGCCCGTTCGCCGGTCTCACCAAGCTGTGAGCTTTATTCTTTAGCTTAGTACTATTTTATTCTCTGAGAACTCTGCGAGCTCTGTGAGATCCTTTTATCCCTGAAACCTGAAACCCGACACCTGTCTTCTGCCTGCCCGCCGTAGCTCTATGGAGCGAAGGCGGGACCTCCGACATCTGCCCTATGCCCTCTGCCCTCTGCCCCGAGCCTGCCGAAGGGTTGGCCGGTTGGCCCGTAGGCCCGTCAGCCCGTTAGCCCGTTCGCCCGTTGGCCCGTTTGCCCGTGGGCCCGTGAGCCCGTCTGCCCGTGGGCCGGTTGGCCGGTTGGCCCGTTCGCCGGTCTCACCAAGCTGTGAGCTTTATTCTTTAGCTTAGTACTATTTTTTTCTCTGAGAACTCTGTGAGCTCTGTGAGATCCTTTTATCCCTGAAACCTGAAACCCGACACCTGTCTTCTGCCTGCCCGCCGTAGCTCTATGGAGCGAAGGCGGGACCTCCGACATCTGTCCTCTGTCATCTGTCCTATGCCC